>OLPP01000031.1_pt1 | contig 169593 bp, 162 predicted proteins | sample 1643151 | NCBI WGS metagenome assembly OLPP01 (sample SAMEA3136679, study PRJEB25190) | human gut metagenome | biome: human gut; feature: human-associated habitat; material: faeces | place: Austria | collected 2013 | reverse complement strand
AATTTTGACGCTTTAGTATTTCCCGCCGACGGAACCTGAACAGGAACGGCTTCCTGCTTTTTATGCAGGTCCGGGTAGTCATGCCTTCTAAATTAAATCCCAATACACTTACATTGAAATCCACCCAAATGCATTTGCTACCGAACTGACCAGAATAATAATAGCAAAGATTGGGCACAGATACTTGATCATTACGACAAATATCTTCTTTCTGCGGAATTTACTTTCCCCATGCCGGATTTCTTCTTCCATACGATCCACACCAACTACTTTAGATACAAATAAACTTGTCATCAACGCAGCAATCGGCATCATTACAGAATTGGTAAGGAAGTCAAAGAAGTCCAGGAACTGCATTCCGATAATCTTTACGAATGATAATGGTCCATATCCAAGGCATGACAATGTTCCGAGAATAATCATAATGAATCCCACAATAACTGTGGATTTCTTACGGCTCCATTTCAATTCGTCTTCTACTGTAGAAACTGCACTTTCTGTTAATGCGATAGAACTCGTAACAGCAGCAAATAATACAAGTAAAAAGAACAGGATTCCTGCAAACGTTCCAAATCCCATGCTGTTAAACACCTTTGGAATTGTAATAAACATTAATGACGGACCTGCCTGCAGCGTATCAGGGTCTCCACCTGAGAATGCAAATACAGCCGGAATAATCATCAGACCAGCCATAATTGCAATTGCAGTATCAAATACTTCAACATTCCTTGTCGAATCTTCGATGGACGTGTCTTTTTTCATGTAAGAGCCAAATGTGATCAAAATACCCATAGCAATTGACAGAGAATAGAACATCTGTCCCATGGCTGTTACAACCGTCATCCATGAAAAGTTTTTAGGATTTGGTACAAGGAAGTATTTCACACCAGCCAGCGCACCCGGTCTTGTCACCGAATAGATTGCAATGATCACAGACAGTACCACCAATATCGGCATCATAAACTTGGAAACACGTTCAATTCCATTACGGACACCCGCATAGATAATGATCAATGTGAACATACAGAAAACAATAAAGCATATTTCCGTAGAAAGACCATTGGATATAAAGTTTGAAAAATATCCATCTTCTGCTAATTTTGCGCCATTCCCTTTCAGGTATTCTACAAAATATTTAATTACCCATCCACCGATGACAGAATAATACGGTACGATCAACACAGGAATAATTGCATTGATCCATCCACCGAACGACAACCATCCGGCCTTTTTGCCAAAGGCTTTAAACGCACCAACCGGACTCTTTCTTGTCATACGTCCAAGAGCTGATTCCGCAACGATCATTGTATAACCAAATGTCAGCGCAAGCAGAATGTAGATCAGGAGGAATATACCTCCACCATATTTTGCGGCCAGATAGGGGAATCTCCAGATATTTCCCAGACCGACGGATGCGCCTGCCGCAGACAGAACGAATCCTATTTTTCCTGAAAAGGAACTTCTGTTATTTTTTTCTTTTTCCATTTCTCTTTCAGTTCCGATTTTCCATGATTACAATCAATCAGAACTTTCCCTCTTTCTTATCAGATTATATTATCAGACATTGATTATTCTTATATGCCAGACGATTTATTTTATCACATTTACGCAGTGAAGTCACTATTAATTTACAGATATTGCATTTGAAAAAGATCCCCGTCAAATGACGGAGATCTTTTTCAAATCATTTTATGTATTTTATTTATCGTATTCGTTCATCCACTTGATCAGTTCTACACAGTAGTCATCGTGTCTGTCTACAAATGTTGTATGTCTTGCTCTCTCCCAGAGAATCCATTTCGTATCCGGGATCTCGTCTGCCATAGTCTTTGCAACTAATGGTGAACAAAGATCAGAGATACCACTCATGATCAGTGATGGAACTTTAATCTCATGAAGCCTGTCGATATATTCAAAATCTTTCAGTGTACCGGATGGAACGAATTCGTTCGGTCCCCATCCATACAGATAAGCTTCTCCACCGGATTTCTTAGGTCTTGTACAGCACTCCGGAAGATCTTCTCTCCAGTAATTGCAGTATCTGTCCATATAGTTATCTACAGCTTTCAGATAAGCTTCTCCTGTGAAGTCATTACGCTCCAGGGCATCGTTGATCGCTGCTTGATCTTCTTCTGTCATCATCTTGATTCTGCGCATTCCTTCTCTTGCCCACAGGCTGCTGCTTGGATGACCGGAAGAAATGATGAATGATTTTACACCTTTTGCTCCACGTTCAATCGCATATGCAATCTGCATCATACCGCCCCATGACTGGCCAATGATATGGCATTCATCCAGTCCGAGGTGTTCTCTTAATGCATCCAATTCATCCAGCCAAAGATCCTGTGTCCACATCTCCGGATGTCCATCCAGGTAAGATTTACCGCAACCCAACTGATCATACATAATGATCATACGATCATCATCATCTGCAACATTATCCAGTACTTCAAAATAGTTATGTGTAGATCCAGGTCCGCCATGTAAGCAGATCAGCGGAGCTTTTCCGTTATCTTTCTGTTCTCCAACGATTCTGTAATATGTCTGATAGCCGTGGAAAGGCATATATCCTTCTGTTATTTTTGCCATTTTATCTATTCTCCTTTTCTTAAAAGATGCCGCAGACCGCTGGTCCGCGGCATTTTTTTATTATAATTTTCTGACACCCCTTGTCAGTTAAATTTTATTATGAGTAAGTAAAGTTACTTACTTGCAGCTTTTTCTATGTACTTTAGAAGTATTAGATAGCTCTTGTGTATTCTTTCAGCCATTCTCTTTCTTCATCAGTCAGATATGGACCAACTTTCTCGTAGCAGGCTTTGTGATAATCATTCAGCCATTCTTTCTCTGATCTTGTCAGTTCTTCTGAATCGATACCATCAAGGTCGATTGGTACGAAGTTCAGAGTCTCAAAGTGCATGAACTGTCCATATTTATTCTTCTCACCGTTTACAGTAAGCAGGTTGTTCTCGATACGGATACCAAAATCTCCTTCTTCATAGATTCCCGGCTCATCTGTAATTACCATACCAGGCTCAAACTGATGATGTTCGTTCTTAGAAGGAACGATGTACCAGCGGAATCCTGTTGGCGGCTCGTGGATACTTCCAAGATATCCGAAACCATGTCCGGTTCCGCACTGGAAGTCTTTGTTCATATCCCAGATTGGCTGTCTTGCCAACACATCCAGAGACCATCCGTGGTTACCATAGAGGAAGTTTGCTGCGCTTAAGTGCTGCATTGCTCTGTATACAGCTGTGTAATATTTCTTCAGTTCCGGTGTGATATGTCCCAGTACTGTTGTTCTGGTAATATCAGTAGAACCTTCATAATATCCGCCGCCTGTATCGCTCAGAAGCATACCGCCTTCTTTTAATACAACGTCTGTCTCTTTAGACGGTGCATAATGCATCATTGCAGCGTGCTCACCGAAAGCCTGCAGAGGTTCGAATGAGTCACGGATATATCCTTCCTGTTCTGCACGCAGAGCTGTCAGTTTATCTGAAGCAGAAAGCTCTGTAATCTCCATCTTGTCATAATTTTTCTTAACCCAGTAAATGAACTTCGTCAGTGCAATACTGTCTTTCAATTCTGCATTTTTGATATTTTCAATCTCAACAGCATTCTTAATTGCTTTCATCAAGATAGTCGGATTAGCTCCTTCTACTACCTTACATGGAAGACTCTTATACAGTGCATAGTTCATCTTCATCGGGTCAATCAGTGCAACCTCATCTGCACCAATCTTCTTAGCATCTTCGTAAATATCATTGTATGGATGAATGTTGACATTATTCTTTGCCATCTCTTCTCTGATGCGGTCATTCAGTTTGCTGTCATCGATATACAGATCTACACTGTCTTTACGTACGATCACATAGTCCAGTACCAATGGGAAGAAGTCAATATCATCTCCTCTGAAGTTCAGAAGCCATGCGTTATCATCCAGAGACGCAATCAAATGTACCGTTGCTCCGTATTCAGCCATCTTCTCACGAACTCGTTTCAGCTTGGATGCAACATTCTCTCCTGTGTATTTGTCTTCCAGGAAGAAACAAGGTTTCTTAGAAAGAGACGGGCGATCTTCCCAGATCTGATCGATCAGATCTACTTCATATTCGATCGTGATATTCTTTGCGCCCAATACTTCTTCATATTCCTGTCCTTCTCCCATAGAAAGAACACGGCCGTCAAATGCGACTTTACCGCCTTCCGGGATCTTCTGGGCAAGCCATTCTGTTGTAGATGGAGTATCATCAACAAACATCTTCATCAGGCGGACACCACTGCCTTCCATCTCGGTCAGTGCCTGTGTGAAATATCTTCCATCTGTCCACAGACCTGCGTCATCTTTTGCGATTACAGCTGTTCCGTAGGAACCACTGAATCCAGTGATGAACTTTCTTGCTTTGAAATGCTCTCCTACATACTCACTTTGATGGAAATCTGCAGTTGGCACAACATATGCATCGATATTCTGCTCTGCCATCAGTGCGCGAAGCTTTTCAATACGCTTTGCTACTTCTGTCATTTTGTTTTCCTCCTTAGCTACGTAATCTTTCCTCTTCTGCCAGTAAAACAGATTTCCCCATCGGCATCTGATTTATAGACTACGCTCTATATCTGGTTAAAATTATAACACTTTCGCGAAATGTTGCAACACTAAAAGCAATTATTTTATCTTTTTTTCGAAATTTTTCACAAAATTTATATACAGAAAACTTTAATGAAAAATATTTTCTGCATATTCAGATTGCATCCGCAGAACCTGCCAACGGTAGCTTCTTCCGAATGCATGACAAAAAAAGAGACAACCAAAACTGATTGTCTCTTTTTTATCATTTTTCAAAAATTAATCCTGAGCAATGATTTCTTTTTTGTTGTATGAACCACAAGCCTTGCATACTCTGTGAGGCATCATTAATTCGCCACACTTGCTGCATTTTACCAGGTTTGGTGCGCTCATTTTCCAGTTTGCTCTTCTTTTGTCTCTTCTTGCTTTAGAAGATTTATTCTTTGGACAAATTGACATAGGTTACACCTCCTTAAAATTCTTAAATACATCACGGATAACTGACATTCTAGGGTCGAGCCCCGTATCTTCACAGTTACAGGTACCTTTATTCAGGTTCTGACCACATACGTTGCAAATACCTTTACAGTCTTCGCTGCATAGAATTTTCGTCGGCCACCCTACCAATAACTCGTTGTAGACCAATTGTTCTACATCTAAGCTATATCCGTCAATATAGTTATTCTCGTCTAAATCTTCTGACTGATCATATGCATCTGACTCTGTATCAATCTTATGCTTGAAGTCAAGTGTCACCTTCACTTCTACATCTTCCAGACATCTGTCACATGGTGCAACTGATGTAATCTCAGCTTTACCAGTCACTTCCAACTTGCGGTCACCTGCATATTCTACAGACAATTCAAGTGGTGTCTTCTCTGTAATTGCATAATCTCCCATCTCAGACTTGAAACAAGTCATTTCAATCGGAACAGATTCATGTATTGCTTTATGCTGCTCAGACAGAACGTCGGATAGGTTTAATATCATAGTATCGTCTCCTATTCACACACTAGACTATTATATCATGTAAAATTATTTTGTCAACAGAAATTTACATTCTTTTAGTCATTTAGTCTTAAACTAATTTTGCTGTTTCACGAGCAATAGCTAACTCTTCGTTTGTAGGAAGGACAATTACTTTTACTTTTGATTCTGGTGTAGAAATTACGGTTGTCTCTCCGTGAACATTCTCATTCTTTTCTTCGTCGAGCTCTACGCCAAGATATCCAAGGTAATCACAGATGTCTTTTCTGAGGTCCGGAGCATTCTCTCCAACACCGGCTGTAAATGTGATTGCATCTACACCGTTCATTGCTGCTGTATAAGATCCGATATATTTTGCAACACGGTATTTGTAAGTATCCATTGCAAGCTGTGCTCTTTCGTTTCCGTCAGCAGCTGCCTGTCTTACATCACGGAAGTCAGAAGACACACCGCTGATTCCAAGAAGTCCTGACTTTTTGTTCAGGATATTCAGCATCTCATCTACGCTGATATCTTCATGATTGCAGATGAACTGAAGAACTGCAGGATCAACATCTCCACTACGTGTTCCCATAACAAGTCCTTCCAAAGGAGTAAGTCCCATACTTGTGTCTACGCATTTTCCACCGATAGATGCGGAGATACTTGCACCATTACCAATGTGGCATACAATAACCTTTGCATCTTCTTTTCCAAGAAGTTTTACAGTTTCACCAGATACGAACATATGGCTTGTTCCGTGGAAACCATATCTTCGGATGCTGTATTTCTCATAATATTCATATGGGATTGCATACATAGCTGCTTTCTTTGGAATATTCATACCAAATGCTGTATCGAATACTGCTACATTCGGTTTGCCAGGCATTGCTTTTTCGCAAGCTTCAATACCGATCAGGTTTGCAGGGTTATGAAGAGGTCCGAGGTCGAAGCAGTCACGAACAACTTTCTTCACGTCTTCTGTTACAAGTGTTGCATCACTGTAAATAGTACCTGCATGCAGTACACGGTGTCCAATTGCTGTAATCTCATCCGCACTTTCGATCACACCATGCTCTTTATCCTGTAAAGCATCCAGTACTAACTGTACTGCTACACCATGATCTGGCATTGCCTGCTCTACAACATATTTATCTTTTCCTGTTGGTTTGTGTGTTAATACAGATCCATCGGCTCCGATTCTTTCACAGATACCTTTTGCAAGAACGCTCTCGTTCTCCATGTCGATCAACTGATATTTTAAAGATGAACTTCCGCAGTTCATTACTAATACTTTCATATTATTTCTCCTCTTACTTTATCTCTTACTGATTCTGGCACTGAACTGCTGTGATTGCAACAACACCTTCAATATCCTTAGCACTGCATCCTCTTGAAAGGTCGTTAACAGGTGCTGCGATTCCCTGTGTCATTGGTCCGTAAGCTTCTGCTTTTGCAAGACGCTGAACAAGTTTGTATCCAATGTTACCTGCATCAAGGTTAGGGAAGATCAGAGTATTGGCTTTTCCTGCAACCTGGCTTCCTGGTGCTTTAGCTGCTCCAACAGAAGGAACAAGTGCTGCATCAAGCTGCATCTCTCCGTCTAACATAAGATCCGGATTCTCAGCTTTTGCGATCTTAACAGCTTCCTGTACTTTTGTTACGTCATCGTGTTTTGCACTTCCCATTGTTGAGTAAGAAAGCATAGCAACTCTTGGATCAGCACCAACGAGCTGTTTGAAGCTTTCTGCTGAAGACTGAGCGATTGCTGCAAGCTCTTCGGATGTAGGATTCTGGTTCAGTCCGCAGTCAGCGAATACAAATGTTCCGTTCTCTCCCATGTCGCAGTCAGGTACTACCATAACAAAGAATGCAGATACAAGCTTTGTTCCTGGTTTTGTCTTCAGGATCTGAAGGCATGGACGAAGTGTGTCAGCTGTAGAGTGGCATGCTCCGGATACCATTCCGTCTGCATCTTTCATCTTAACCATCATTACACCATAATATAAGTAATTAGTAAGAAGAATCTCTCTTGCCTGCTCTTCTGTCATTCCTTTTTTCTTTCTCAGTTCAACAAGTGTTGCTACATATTCGTCTGTCTTCTCATATGTAGCAGGGTCTACGATTGTAGCTCCTGCGATGTCGAAATCCCCTTTATTCTTAGCGATCTCTTCTTCGCTTCCGATCAGAATCAGGTTAGCTGTTCCTTCTTTTAAAATTGCCTCTGCTGCCTCATAAGTTCTGATGTCTTCGCTCTCTGGAAGAACGATTGTTTTTTTACAACTTTTTGCTTTTGCTTTGATTTCATCTATAAATCCCATGATAAATAGACTCCTTTCCAAATATTTTTCTCAGTATTTTCATTATAATACAAAGAACCCCTGTGGACAAGGGTTCTTCCTGTAATCTTATGTCTCTTTTTGCGTACAATGTACAATATCCGTTATATGTTGCTTCTGATATATTACATTTTCACGACATTATAATTGAAAAACGTGACTTACGATCGCAAAATACACACTGATCGTACTGATATCAACCAATGTAGAAATCAAAGGCGTTGCCATGATCGCCGGATCCAGCCCAATCTTTTTCGCAACCAATGGCAATGTACATCCAACCACTTTCGCAATCAGTACGGTACATGCCATAGTAAGTCCAATGGTAAACGCCATGGTGGCATCTCCCTGGCCCATCAGCATAATTCGGATTCCATTCACTACCGATAAGATAATGCTGATACAGAACGCAATTCGGATCTCTTTCCAGATCACCTTAAACAGATCAGAAAATTCAATCTCTCCAACTGCCAGCCCACGAATCACCAGTGTCGAGCTCTGTGATCCACAGTTTCCACCGGTTCCGGTAAGCATCGGAACAAATCCCGCAAGCTGCGGCATCAGTGCCAGTGCATTTTCATAGCTGTTCATGATCATCTGTGTTACGGTTGCAGACAGCATCAAAAACAGCAGCCACGGAATACGACTCTTTACATGTTCAAATATCGATGTCCCGAAATACGAATCTTCATTCGGATTGACACCAGCCATGATACTGATATCTTCCGTTGTCTCCTCTTGTAATACCTGCATGGCATCATCAACCGTTACGATACCCACCATGCAATTTTCATGATCCACGATTGGCAGTGCGATCAGTCCATACTTGGTAATGGTATTTGCCACATCTTCCTGATCGTCTGTTGTACGTGCATACAGCATATTGGTATCCATGATCTCTTCTATTGTCTTGGATTCACTGCTTGTCAGCAATTCTTTTACATCAACCTGACCGATCAGATGGCGCTGTTCTGTAACATAACAGGTATAGATTGTCTCACGGTTCAGCCCAACCTGACGGATCTTCAGGATCGATTCTGCAACCGTCATTTCTCTGCGAAGCGCAATATAATCTACATTCATCACGCTTCCGGCACTGTCTTCCGGATATTGTAACAGTTGATTGATCTGTTGACGCTTTTCTTCATCTGTAACCATCAGAAGTCTGTCCACTACATTGGCAGGCATCTCTTCCAACACATCAACGGTATCATCCAGATACATTTCCTCCATGATCTCTTCAAGCTCGGAATCCGTCAGTGCATTGATCAGGTCCTCTCGCGTATCACTGTTCATATAAGAAAATGTCTCTGCAGCTTCTTCTTTTGCAAGCAAACGGAATACCAGCACCATATGCTTCTGATCAAACTCTTCCAGAATCTCCGCAAGGTCTACAGGATACATATTTGTTTCCAGTTCTTCTTTCAGTTCTTTATATTCTCTCGCATCCAGCATGTCTTTGATACGTTCTTCAGTCAGCTCTTCTCTGTCTTCTACGTAATCAATATCATCCTCTTCTCGCTGTCCGTCCTCCAGGGACTGCTCCTCATTCATCTTCTCTTCCATAACAATATGCATCCTCCTTTCTTCGAATTTTGCTGGGTAAACATCCCATTTGCGTACCCCACTATTGTATAGTATAATCAATTCCAGAATGTTATACAAGGAGATTCTTATGAAAACTGTTGGACTTATCACAGAATACAATCCATTTCACAATGGACATCTTTATCATATAGAAAAAGCAAAAGAACTGACCGGTGCCGACCGGGTTATAGTCATCATGAGCGGCGACTATGTGCAACGTGGAACTCCCGCCGTTCTTTCCAAGCATTCAAGGGCACATATGGCCCTTTTAAACGGTGCATCTGTTGTGCTTGAACTTCCGGTCTGTTATTCCTGCGCAAGTGCAGAATTCTTTGCAAAGGGTGCAGTATCTGTCTTAGACGGTCTTGGCTGTATAGATGCGCTTTGTTTTGGGAGTGAATGTGGTAATCTGGAACATTTAACATCCATTGCACACCTTCTGTCTGCCGAACCAGAAACCTACCGTCACCATCTCCAGAGTTCATTAAAAAATGGCATGTCTTTTCCGGCAGCAAGATGTCACGCTCTCGAAAAAATGACTGGCGATGCCTATGCTTCACAGATTCTTTCTGATCCCAATAATATACTGGGAATTGAATATCTGAAAGCTCTTAAAAAACTGAACAGTCCGATTGTTCCATTTACCTTAAAAAGAGAATTTTCCGGATATCATGACACAGAACTTCATGACTGCTCCAGTTCTGCTTCTGCAATCCGAAAAGTCTTGATGAATATTCCGGCATCCCCGTACCTGCCGAAAAACATATCCGCACAGCTAAGCGAGCAATTACCACCCGGTTCTTTATCTATTATACAGAATGAATGGAACTTTTCCTGTCCTGTGGAAGCAGATGATTTTTCATTGTTGTTAAAATACCGCCTGCTGAGCGAACCCCATGAATCTCTTTGCAAATACCAGGATGTATCTGAAGATCTTTCCAACCGAATCATCCGGAACCGGAATCAGTTTCGCTCTTTCGGACAATTCTGCACCCTTTTAAAAACAAAAGAACTGACTTACAGCCGTATCAGCAGAAGTTTACTGCATATTCTGCTATCCATAACCACAGAAGATATGCATGCATACCAGGACAATTCCTGTTCATATGCGCGCATTCTTGGTTTCCGAAAAGAACATACCGATGTCTTACGCGCGATGAAAGATCATGCTTCCATACCGATCATTACCAAACTAGGCAAATCAGCATCTCTTTTGTCACCGGAAGCTTCACGTATGTTGAACCAGACTTCTTTTGCTTCCGACCTGTACGAAAGTGTTATCTCCGATAAATTCGGCATACCGTTCACAAGCGAACAGCAAAAGCAGATTATACGTGTATAGTACTTCGACATATGATATTTTCTACGTTTCCCTTTGCATACTTTTGTATACAAAAACATGCGGCGTATGACGAAATATCTTCTTCCCGCGAATGGAAGCTGAACTTATTTCATCATGCGCCGCACATTTTATTATACATTACATGGATTTATTTTTAATTTTTGAAACTATGTACAGGAGCCGGAATTCTTCCTTTTCTATTTACAAATGCACTACAATCATATTCGTTAACAGGAATGATCGGAGCATATCCCAGCAGTCCGCCAAATTCGGCAGTCTCTCCTACATCTTTTCCGATAACCGGGATCAGACGTACAGCTGTTGTCTTCTGATTCACCATACCGATTGCCATCTCATCTGCAATAATTCCCGAAACAGTTGAAGCTGTTGTCTTACCTGGAATTGCAATCATGTCAAGTCCTACCGAACATACACATGTCATTGCTTCGAGTTTTTCGATCGTAAGAGCACCCATCTCTACTGCATCGATCATGCCTTTATCTTCACTGACAGGAATGAACGCACCACTTAAGCCGCCTACATAAGATGAAGCCATGACGCCGCCTTTTTTCACCTGATCATTCAGCATAGCAAGTGCTGCTGTTGTTCCCGGTGCTCCAACACGCTCCAGACCAATTTCTTCCAGAATCTCAGCCACACTGTCTCCTACTGCCGGAGTCGGTGCCAGTGACAGATCGATGATTCCGAACGGAATACCAAGTCTCTTCGATGCCTCTCCCGCAACAAGCTGTCCCACACGAGTTACCTTAAAAGCAGTCTTTTTGATTGTTTCGCATAATTCTTCAAAACCTTTGCCACGTACCTGTTCAATTGCATGTTTTACAACTCCCGGTCCACTGACACCTACATTGATCACTGCATCTCCTTCTGTCACACCAAGGAACGCTCCCGCCATAAACGGATTATCATCCGGTGCATTACAGAATACCACAAGTTTTGCACATCCCAGAGAATCATTTTCTTTTGTTGCTTCTGCTGTTTCCTTAACAATCTCACCACACAGACGCACCGCATCCATATTGATTCCCGTCTTTGTAGAACCTACGTTGATGGAACTGCAGATTCGATCCGTACATGCAAGCGCCTGTGGTACAGAACGGATCAGATTCTCATCACTCTTTGTCATAGACTTTGACACCAGTGCCGAATATCCGCCGATAAAATTCACTCCGACTTCTTTTGCCGCTTTGTCCAATGTCTTTGCAATTGTCACAAAGTCTTCCGGACTCTTACATGCAGCACCGCCAACCAGCGCCACTGGTGTAATAGAAATTCGTTTGTTTACAATCGGAATACCGAATTCCTGTTCAATCTCTTCTCCGGTCTTTACAAGATCTTTTGCAACCGTAGTGATCTTGTTGTAAATATTTTCATTTAATTTATCAAGGTCTGCATCTATGCAATCCAACAGGCTGATTCCGAGAGTGATCGTACGTACATCCAGATTTTCCTCAGCAATCATCTGATTTGTCTCATATACTTCATATCTGTTTATCATGTATTTTTTCCTGCCTTTCAGTGATTTTACTTATAATCTGTGCATTTTTTCAAATATTTCTTCTCTCTGGCAGTGAATAGCAACACCAATAGAAGTTCCGATCTCTTCCAGTTCTTTTGAAACTACGGCTACTTCTTTACTGCAATTTGTCACGTCAACAATCATCATCATGTTAAAGTATCCATCCACGATGGTCTGCGAAATATCAAGGATATTAATGTTAGTTCCCGCAAGATATTCACATACTTTTGCAATAATACCTACGGTGTCTTTTCCTACAACTGTAATTACACATTTCTTCATGATTTGTTTTCCTCCTGTTGTCTTCACATCGTTTCTTACATTTTTGCTTCATTCTTATAACGTAATGATATCAGATACCTGATCTCGTTTGGCTACCATCATCGGAATATCATCTCCTTTATAAGGATTATCACCGATACTGATCTCCAGTTTGACCGTTTCGTATGCCAGTTCTTCGTAATTGTTCTCTTTACTCAGATGTCCCAGAACTACATATTGCAGGTCATCATGTAATATATCGCAAAGAAGCTTTCCAGACAGTTCATTGGAAAGATGTCCCTTGTCGCCCATTACCCTTCGTTTCAATGGATATGGGTAAGGTCCTACTTCCAACATATGTATGTCATGGTTTGCTTCCAGAACGACCGCATTCAGATCGCTCAGATGTTCTACGGTATAATCATCATATACCCCGAGATCCGTTGCAACTGCAACAGATTTTTTTCCATTTTCAATTCTGTAACCAGACGGTTCATTTGCATCATGGGAAATTGCAAACGGATCTATATTCAATGTTCCAAGTGAAAATGGATGATCTATCTCTATCTCATGTAAAAGGCCTTCCGGAAGTTTTCCGAGACTTTTACAATTCCTGATTCCTTCAATGGTTCCGGGCGTTGCATAGATTGGAATCTCATACTTTCTGCTGAACACACCAAGTCCCTGAATATGATCTACATGTTCGTGTGTGATCAGTATTCCCTCCAGCTCATCCCCTTTTATCTCCAACTTTGATAATCCTTCTTCGATTCTTTTCTTGCTGATTCCTGTATCGACCAGAAGATGTGTCTGATCATCTCCTACATAAATACAATTTCCACTGCTTCCACTCGCAATGCTGCATAATCTCATACTAAATAATATCTGCCTTTCCTATAAATCTTCCACGATCTTATTCAGCTGGATCTTTGTCTCTTCAAACTGTCCGCTGTTATCGATCACCCGGTCACAATGACGCATGAACAGATCTTTCGGAAGCTGTGCTTCAAAAATCTGATCAACCTTGCTGTCTTCATATCCTCTTGCGTATTTTAAACGTTTTCTTCTGATGGAATCCTCTACATACACATACCAGAGTTCATCACAAATTTCCTCATAATGATCTTCTATCAGAAGTGCGCCTTCTATCAGCATCAGATTCGTATTCCTGCGTTCTTCTCTTGTGATCTTTTTCTGAATCTCTTCTTTTACCCTCGGATGTACAATTCCATTTAACACAGAAAGTTCAACTCTGTCGGCAAATACAATGTCAGAAAGCTTCGCACGATCCAGTTCACCTTTTTCATCCAGGATTTCATTCCCGAAATGAGCCACAATTTCATCAAAGCATTCTGTTCCTTTTTTCTGTAGTTTCTTTCCTACTTCATCCGTCATACAAATAGTCGCACCATACTTATTATTCAGATATTCCAGAATCTGTGTCTTTCCTGCGCCTACTCCTCCGGTAATTCCTATAATCTTCATCTTTCACACCTCTTATTTTGCTTCGTACCAGTTATCTCCTGTATGCATATCTATCTCAAGCGGTACTTTTAATTCTGCCGCATGTTCCATTTCTTCTTTCAAGATATTCTGAACCTCATCCAGCTCCGGCTCATACGCCTCGATCAAAAGTTCATCATGTACCTGTAATACAAGTCTTGATTTCATCTTCTGGTCTTTCAGTCTCTGATTCACCCGGATCATTGCAATCTTGATGATATCAGCTGCTGCTCCCTGAATCGGTGAATTCATTGCCACACGCTCACCGAACGAACGCTGCATGAAGTTGCTGGAAGAAAGCTCTGGTACCGGTCTGCGTCTTCCAAAGAGCGTCACCACATAACCTTCTTCTTTGGCATGCGTTACTGCATGATCCAGAAACGTCTTAATTCCCGGATAGGTTGCAAAATAATCATCAATATATTTTGCAGCTTCTTTACGTGTAATACTTAAATCCTGGCTTAATCCGAACGAACTGATTCCGTACACGATACCAAAATTTACAGCCTTTGCATTTCGCCTCTGCTGAGGAGTTACTTCATCAAACGGTATATGAAATACCTGTGATGCCGTAATCCGATGGATATCACTCTGTTCCTTGTATGCCTGGATCAGATGCTCATCTCCTGAGCAATGTGCCAGAACACGAAGTTCAATCTGCGAATAATCGGCATCCACAAATCGATATCCTTCTTCCGGAATAAATACTTTACGGATCAGACGTCCAAGTTCCATCCTTACCGGAATATTCTGAAGATTCGGTTCAGTACTGCTGATTCTTCCGGTCGCCGTAATCGTCTGGTTAAATTTTCCATGAATCCGCCCATCATCCTGAATATAATTCGCCAGCCCGTCTGCATATGTGGACTTGAGTTTGGTATATTGACGATATTCCAGAATCTTTGCGACTACCGGATGTTCCGGTGCAAGCTTTTCCAGTACATCTGCCGCAGTCGAATAACCTGTCTTTGTCTTGCGCCCACCCGGGAGCTTCATATTTTCAAACAGTACAACTCCAAGCTGCTTTGGTGAATTAATATTAAATGTCTCACCTGCTTCTTCGTAAATTTCTTTTTCCAGTTCGGCAATTTTACCCGCGAGTTGATCGCCATACTGTTTCAAAGCATCCGCTTCTACACGGATTCCATTTTGTTCCATATCAAACAATGTGAATACCAACGGCATCTCAATATCCCGGAACAACGTATCCATCTTTGTATCCCGTAATTTCTGCCGCAGAACCTCTACCGACGCATAATTTACATAAGACTCATAGCAGGCTTTCATATCCTGATCGATCTTTTCATCAATCATCAGACCCAGATGTTCTCTTGCAACATCTTCCCATGTATAATTATTTTTAAGTGGATTCAAAAGATATGCAGCCACACTAACATCAAAGCAGTTTGCCTGATTCCGGATTGTTACCTGTTCCATAGACTCTTTTAAATGGAACATTGCATACGTTTCTGCCTTCTCAGCCACATCCGCAAGTTTTTTCAGTAACCATTCTCCGGTTATGTCTTTTTCAACTTTGATACAATAACTTTCCTCTTTTGAAAAGCACAGTCCGATACCTCCAAGTCCGGCCTGATCTGCAAACAACGGTAATACATTTTCCAGATCTTTGAAGATTACGGCGCCTATTGTACTTGCTTCTTCTGCCTGTACAAAGACTTTCTCCGCTTCTGATTTGGAAGTAATGATCTTAAATCCGTCCTCGACCTTGTTGGCCGGTGCCGAAACATCGAATCTGGAAAGAAGATTTTTAAATTCCAGTTTCTGGAAAAAGATATATGCTTCTTCCGTATATAGATTACCGAGCTTTGCTTCGGATAGTTCATACGGGAAATCAGCCTTTACATTGATCGTTGCCAGCTCTTTACTGAGCACCGCAAGATCCCAATGTTCACTTAAAGCCTTGGATGCTCTTGGCGGTTTCAGCTCATCCACATGTTCATGCGCTTCTTCAATCGAATGATACTGTGTAATGATCTTTGTCGCTGTCTTCTCCCCGATGCTTGGAACTCCTGGAATATTATCTGCCGTATCTCCCATCAGTGCCTTCAGATCAATAAATTCTTTTGGCGTCACCTGATAACGTTCTTCAACATCTTTAGCGTAGTAATCTTCAATTTCTGTCTTGCCCTGCTTAGTCTTCGGAATTCGGATTTTTACATGCTCTGTCGCAAGCTGCAGCAGATCGCGGTCTCCGGAAATAACGGTAACTTCCATACCCTCATTCTCACATCGATTGGATAATGTTCCAATCAGATCATCTGCTTCCAGGCCGGCACATTCAATCGTCTTAACCCCCATTGCGTGAAGCACTTCTTTGATCACCGGAACCTGCTGCCTTAACTCATCAGCCATCGGCTTTCTTGTTCCTTTATATTCTGCATACATCTTGTGTCTGAAAGTCGGGGCGTGAACATCGAATGCCACCGTCAGATATTCTGGTTTTTCTTCTTCCAGAAGTTTAAACATAATCGTTAGAAATCCATATATTGCATTTGTATGAAGGCCCTCGGCATTCGTCAGATCCGGCAGCCCGTAAAAAGCCCGGTTAAGAATACTGTGGCCGTCAATCAGAACAATTTTACTGCTCATTTTGTCTCTCCACCTAAATAGTTCATTTCTTATAAAATCACTATCTTACTATACACCAATTTGTGCCTTTTTAAAAGGTTAATTTTTCTCACTGATTTTCTTTCTACGGTTTCTTTTCATTTTTAGAAAAAGGGGATTGACAGACATTACATTTATAGTTATAATTTATTTTGTTGTGTAAGCAACATATATGCGGATATGGCGGAATGGCAGACGCACAAGACTCAAAATCTTGCGGAGGTGACTTCGTGTGGGTTCAAGTCCCACTATCCGCATTCAAAAAAACCAGTAAAATCAAGTGGTTTAGCGATTAGAGACATTTACTTTTCTTACTATTTTTGTTACTGTAGTTTCGTAAGAAGTAAATGTTTCTTTTTTATACTCTTCCAGCACATTCCATGAATTTACTCTTTTCTTCCATGGAACTCACATCGTATGTATAATTTTCTTCATTTACTTTTTCCGTATGACCCAACAAAGACGCTGCTACTGTTCCAGATACACCGGCACATTTCATATTAGAATTCAATGTTCTTCTGACAGCATGGATACTTTTCTTGTTATGGAATTCTGCTGTTGTTGTGTTATTAACTGCACAGTCTGATATTCTTGAAGCATACACTCTTCCCCTGTCATCTTGAAAAACATACTCGCCTAACCAGCCATTCTTAAATTCAAACTCTTTTACTTTTCTTAATACCCTTGCCATATCATCTGTCAATGGAATAACTCTGATTTTATCATTTTTCGTAGAAGAAATATAACGTTCCTTTTTCAAACGGCTATTCTTTATTCCAAACTTCTTAATGAACTGGGCGAATGATCATCTGAGTCGGCGAATTGTCGAGTCAGAACATGAAACTGTCCGTCAGCAATGGAATAAAGCTTCTCTTGAAAAGAGTGTATCAGAAATTCACGAACGGCAGCAGGACAAAGAAAAGCACACCTAAAGGCGTTTCTCCCTTAAGTGTGCTTCTATTATTCCCGTTAATAGTCAAATATAAAAAGCATAATTACTTTTGGATGGGCGGTGTATCCATCATCTCAGGTACTCTTTTCAGAGTGCGTCGGGAACCATTTCCGACCTCAAAAATAACTATGCTTATTATCAATGTATGTTGTTTACACTTATACTATACTATTTATTTGCGTCATTGTCAATATTTGCGTTTTTTATTCTTCCACTGTACAAACGTCTACTTATCTTTGAATCTTGGATATCATACATCGAAGAAACATATAAATATTGACCATTTTTTTCCAACTTTACTCCAACCAATACATTCTTAGAATACTTTTTTATAAACTCAATACTTTTATCATTTTCATTAGGATTAACACCTACATAATCTGGATTTTCTATAATCTCCGGAAGATAATCAATATACTTTAAACAATTAAAATGTTTTCTTTTAACCATATGTGCTGGTAAACCTTTGGACCTAAATATGTCTAACTCTTCTATATCAATACTTAACAATTCATTATATCGCAAATCATATTTTCCAACTTTTATCAAGTCATTCTTTTCATCCATATTGGTATTTTCCGTTTCTATATATTATGTTTATTATAACATATATCCATTTATAGCACAATCCCTTCTGGTTTTACATTATTATAAAACGGCAACGCTCCCAACCAATACTCGAACTGATCTTTTATTAAGTTGGCTCAGTTCTATGACGTAGATATGAATTATATCACTGATATCAGCAAGACCGTTCACAAATTTCCTAAAGAAAAACAGCAACTGGCAGCAGTCAATAAACGTAAAAAAATAGTCATACCAGAACACACTCTTCACTGCTGCCAGTTTTATCCCATCCAATTATCTAAATTGAATAGCCTCGATCCTAAGTTCCTGTCCTACAGTTCCAAGCGTTGCTACTCCGTCTGCTTTTGTCCAATCTGTCCATCCGGAACTCTGTATATGAACACGATATTCAAAGTCACCTTCAAAGCATAAGCATTCGATACGTTTCTTTTCGCCTACGGTTCCGATAATCGTATCTTTGGTAATCATGCCGTAATCCACCCATCCTTTGCTCTGGATATGAACCTTTGCCTTAATGGTCTTTCCGTATGGGTTGATCCGGATTGCCTCCAGATGTAATGCATGGCCGGTGATCCGGATCGCTTCCAGTCTTCTGTTCTGTCCGGTGGTTCCGATCAGTGTGTCCTTCTTGATGTTCTTGTATTCTTTATTACCGATTTCTTTCATATGAACTACAACGTCAGTCTCTCCGTCTGGCTTATTAGGTAGCAATAAAATATTTATCTGTTTCTTCTTTTATAAATTACAATTTCTGTTACCACTGCAATTCCAAACGCACACAACATTACCAGCCATAAATCCATACGATTTTCATCACCTGTTTTTGGAGATTTTCGAACTTCCTTTGAATTATGCCCCGGCTTTTCTACAATTGTATTTTTCGGAATTTCCTGTTTTCTATACAAAATAGTTTGATCTGCATTTTCGATATCTTCTTCTTTTGCGATCAAGTGTTCTTCTTCATCATAAAGCCTTTCGAATACTACAACTGATTTTCCAGCCAACCTGCGTGCATCCAGTTCAAATGTCATCTCAATCGTTCCTTCTTCATTTTCTGGAACAAAAGATATCCCGGCAGTCACTCTTTTTCCATTTTCATCAAGTAATTCTTTTCCGGTTTCTTTATCCATCAAAACACCTTTCAAAACATAGGTTTCATCTGGCAACAGATTCTTATAAGTTATCTGATCTATGATTTTTTGCTTTTCCTTTGCCTCTCCTTCTTGTGTCTTTGAGTTCTCGTCCAACGCTTTTGTACCAATTTCCGGGAAATAAATGCTTTGTTCTTTCGCTTCCGGGTCTTTATGCTCTGCTATGCTCTTACCGTCTGCTTTGATTTCTTCATACACAACTATCGTTTTTCCGCACAGCTCATCGGCGCTGATTTCAAATCCAAGCTCTACACTTCCTTCTGATTTTTCCGGAACAAATTCTAATGTCCTTTCTTCACTCACCGGATTTCCCGTTTCTTTTTCTACGATCATTCCGTGCAATGTGTAATTTCTACCCGGCAGCAGATTCCTATATTTTACAGTATCAAGCAGTTCTACAGTTCCATCTGCCAGTGCATGATGCGTTTCTGTCTCTTTATTAAGCGCAACCGTTTCCACCTCTGGTACATACATAGTCTGTTCTTCATCTTCCAGATCCGCATGTGTACCATATAATTTCTCGCCATAATAAAGCTTTTCAAATGCCACCAGTATCTTCCCGCCGAGATTCGTTCCATCAAAATTAAATTTTACATCTACCGATCCATCCGTATCTTCCGCAACAAACTCCACATTTGATGTTATCTTCTCACCGTTTGCATCTTTTACTGCCTTTCCGGTATCTTTGTCCATTAAGATTCCTGTAATCTTATATTTCTTTCCTTTCTTTAAATTATGATATTCTACCGTATCGGTAATCTGCATATCCTTTTCAGACTTTATAATATGTATTCCCGTTTGATCGTCTTTCACAGAAGTCTTCAATTCCGGAAAATGTATCATCTGACTGACATCTTCAATATCTTTATGTACCGCGATCAGCTCCTCGTTCAGATAACACTCTTCAAACACTGTAATATTTTTTCCTGCTAATGTATTTCCATCGAAATTAAACTCTACTTCCACACTGCCTTTTGCTGTTTTAGGAATGAATTTCTGCAATCCGAATATTTTCTTCCCTTTTGAATCCAGAACAGGCTCCCCCGTTTTGTGATCCATCAGTGTTCCCTTCATGACGTATTCTTTTCCCTTTTTAAGGCCTGTATAAGTAACCGTATCTATCACCGTTACACTCTCATCTGCATTAGAATAATGAGTTCCTGTCTCTTCATCCTTCGCCACTGTAGAGATCACAAGATCAGGATTCATAATTGTTCCCAAGTCTAATATATAATTGTCACGGGAAATTTTAAATGTTCCTTTGTACAATGCTTTGTCCACATTTTGTCCACAGCGTAGTTCTTCCATTTTATAAGTATCATAAGGAAATGCACCATTATCATCATTTACTTCCGACATCTCTCCGCCGCTATTAAGCCCAAACCAAATTCCGCTTTCTGCCTGACCTGTATTGGTATTTTCACTGTGTTTTACATAATTGGAGGCCGATGAAAAATATCCATTCGCATCTGTCATAATCATGTGACTCTCTCCCGTCGTTACAGATGTGATTCGAAACGGAATTCCTGCCATAGATTCTTGTGTTTCTTCATCTTTCTTCTGAAATTCTATATCTCCTCTGAATATACGATCCGCAATTTTATATGTATTGCCTCCCTGTATCTTCGCAAGATTTCCGTCCTGTATAATTTTAGTCAGATAATATGTGCCCTCTGTTTTCCCTTCTACACTTTCTATATACGCTCCGTCCAGTGAATATCCTTCCGGTGCTTTTGTCTCTTCAATACTGATCGTTCCAAGCGGAAGTACCGGAATCTTTCCATCTTCTGCATAATAAAAATCATCCCCGCTAATTTGATAATCTTTATTCAATCTGCTTTCATATCTATCTTTTTCTTTTTTCGATTTTAAGACCCAGGTTCTGTCCGGCGTTTTTGGAAGTGTAGCCTGATCATATATGCCTGCATAATAACATACGGTAAATTCGGCACCCTCCAGACTTCCTGCCCCATGTGATTTTCCCGCTTTATATTCCTGATCAATCTTTTCAAGAATAAGTTCCATATCCGAGTACACCGGCACATCCTTCACGTTTACAGAAACAGTCTGGCCGGAAACAACAGTCACAGGATAAACCGTTTCATCCAGCCGGTATCCTTTCGGCGCTTTCTTTTCTTTCACATAGTAAGTTCCCTCTTCAAGTTCTACAGTGTTAGAATTTCCTTCTTTATCCGTCGTAAATGTCGCTGCTTCATTGGTCGCCGACCGATCTTTGTAAATTCCATAGCATGCGTCTTCCAGAGAATACTGTGGATTCCCATTCGTAAGCATCGTCTGTGTTTTCCCCTTTTTTAATTTCGCATAGCCGCTGTAATTTCTGTAGATCAACGCAGAGCCACTGATTCTCTGATATCCGATCAACCTTCCGTCACTGTCTTTTGTTACGCCATCCGTCGCTCCTGTAACACTGGTACAATACAGATTCCCCATCACTTCGCCGGTAACTTTATTAACTCCGGTAACCGTATATCTGTATGTATACTCCTGGCCAACATACGGAGCCGCAGCTGTGTGATCCGCACAGCCACCAGTAGCTGTTACTCCAGCCAGGATTCCGGTAAATCCGCCTATCGTTACACTATGTACGGTATGTCCATTTCCCCCATCTACAGCAGTGATTACACAATTTCCGGTAAACACATCCCCTGCTTCCGGTTTATTATAATTTCCACGTGTCTGTCCTGTTCTTACTGCTCTTATTTTCTTATCTTCTTTACCGAAAGTAACTACAACTTTCTTCTCCAATTCCATAGCAGTGACGTCTCGCCAGAAACATTTTCCCTGCACTTCTGATACATCTTCCAACTCATAATTTCCGTCTTTATCCAACACATGTACTGCAATATCCGTTTCTTTCGGGGATTCGGCCTGTACGCGCACACACATTCCCTTTGGTACTTCTATCACACTTCCGGATGTAATCTCCTGCGTTCTTTCTGCTGTATCTGTCACTGTTACTATTCCTTCTCCAACAACTTCAAAACTCATCTTTTTTGCAACTTCTCTGGCATCTGCAGAAGTCTTTGACACACCAAAAACAAACATCTGACACAATAAAATTCCTGCCATCAAAGAAGCTGCGGCCTTTTTGCCTCTATGCATCTTTGTCATATGTTTCCTCACTTTCTTTTTTCATTTATAATATTAATCCGACCGCTGTCACTACCTCCCTTCAAAAAACAACGTTCATTTTACCGGATTACTTTCTTACATATTTACAAATATAAATGGATTGTCTGGCAACATCATATAAGAATTCTGATCTGCCTTTTTTGAACATTTATTGATATTAAAGACTGAATAACTGAATGTCATTCAAGTATTTTCGTATATAATACAACACAGGTTCTAAGAATGTCAATCCCTAAAACCTGTGTTATTAAATTATTATTTAGCAGTATATTACTTTTTAAAGTGCATCTTCCGGGAAAAGTGCATCGTCTACTGCTGTAAGATCTTTTTGTGGAATATAATAAGCTCCGTCTTTATCAACTTTTACATTGACAGTTACAGTAGTCTTATCACCGTATGTCGGATTATTCATTTTTTCATCCATAAGTTCATACATCTTTTTCATGATCGCTTCATTCAGTTCTTCATCACTTGGGACATATTCGATATTTGAATATGTATCTGTTACCCAATTGTCAAGTTCTTCAGATACTGTGGAAAATGCTGTAAATGGCTGAACTTCTACGGATACCTTAAATTCATCATCTCCAGCTTCTTTTACCTCTCCAACCTTATAATTGGCAGATTTTAACATTTTTTCAAAAAGCTTACGATAATTAGCCTTCAATTCATCTGAAACACCTGTTTCATCAAATCCGGCTTCCTTCATACTGTTATCAAGATTTGTCTCGTATTCTTTCTTTGCCTCTTTTTCTGTGGAGTCTGTTATTTCTGCATATTCTTTAAATTCTGCCTTGTAACCGGCATCCAGTGCAGATTTTACATAATCCTTTGCTTCATCTGTCGTCATGCCTCCACATCCGCACAACACAAGCATTACTCCTGTCAGCATTGCTGCCAACACGCCCCGTTTCCTCATAAATTTATCCTCCTCTAAAAAGTGATAGTATCTTTCCATTATCAGAAAGATACTATCATTATACCAGATTTGTTCACACTGGAAACTATTCTTTTATCAGCTTTTTCCCAATATCAAAGCAATCAAATGTAGCAAAATAATCTGCCGGCGTCTCCGCTCTTCTGATCAGCTGTGTAGATCCATCCTCTTTCAGAAGAACCTCTGCGGATTTTAATTTTCCATTGTAATTGTAACCCATAGAGAAGCCATGTGCTCCCGTATCATGGATCACCAGTATATCTCCCATATCAATCTTCGGAAGCATACGATCGATTGCAAATTTATCATTGTTCTCACACAAAGATCCTGTCACATCATATTTGTGATCGCAAGGTGTATCTTCTTTGCCCATTACTGTAATGTGATGGTAAGCTCCGTACATTGCCGGACGCATAAGGTTAACCGCACATGCATCTACACCAATGTATTCTTTATGTGTATGTTTCTCGTGGATTGCAGTTGTAACCAGGCATCCATAAGGTCCCATCATAAAACGTCCCATCTCTGTATAGATTGCGACATCTCCCATACCTGCAGGTACCAGTACTTCTTCGTATACACGGCGGACACCATCACCGATCGCACGAATATCATTCGGCTCCTGATCTGGTTTGTAAGGAATACCTACACCACCGGACAGGTTGATGAATTTGATGTGTACACCTGTTTCCTTCTGAAGTTTTACCGCAACTTCAAACAGTACTTTCGCAAGCATCGGATAATATTCATTTGTTACGGTATTACTTGCAAGGAATGCATGGATACCAAATTCTTTTGCTCCTTTTGCTTTCAGAATTTTGAAAGCTTCAAATAGCTGTTCAGTTGTCATTCCGTATTTTGCATCTCCCGGATTATCCATTATATCATTACTGATCTTGAACATTCCGCCCGGATTGTAACGACAGCTGATAGTCTCCGGAATATGTCCGATTGCTTTTTCAAGAAAATCAATGTGTGTGATATCATCCAGGTTGATGATCGCATTCAGCTTATCTGCCAGTACGAATTCTTCTGCAGGTGTATCATTCGAAGAAAACATAATATCCTCTCCTGTTGCCCCGATCGCATCGGAAAGCATCAGTTCTGTATAAGAAGAACAGTCACATCCGCATCCGTATTCTCTTAAAATATTGATCAGAAATGGATTCGGTGTTGCCTTTACTGCAAAATATTCTCTGTATCCCTTATTCCATGAAAACGCTTCTTTTAAGGCTTTCATATTCTCACGCATTCCTTTTTCATCATATAAATGAAATGGTGTCGGATATGTTTTGATTATCTCATCCAACTGTGCTTTTGTTACAAATGGTTCTTTTTTCATCAATCTCTGTTCTCCTCTCGTATCGATAATAATTTTATCTCATTCGCAAGTGCTGTCTTGTATAATTCCACAAAGTTTTTTTGTCCGGAATAAAGACACGTATTCATGCTTCCTTCTCCGTATTCACCTGTCAGTACATATTTGGAGTCAGCAATGACTCCGACCTGCATTCCTCTGCTCTCTCCGAGATATACTTTTGCATTGTGGAAAGTTGCCGGCTGATCCGTAATGATCACAACCTTTTTTCTCGCTTCCATCAGTGCATCCAGTTCCCGGATCAGAAGTAACAGATAATTTCTTGTACAGCTGATATAAACTCTCTGATCTACCTGCGATAACAGATTTTTTATCTTATTCAGTATATTCTCTGCGCCTTCGATCGTAATATATCCTTCTGCGTATGCTTTTTCCGATGGCATATGTTCCTGCAGCCATCTTGCGGATTCTTCCAGCTTGCGGACACGATTCTTGCAAAACTCGTTGAGCGGGACAGGCACATACTTCCTGGTACTTGCCTCTTCCACAAGATATGCCGCACCTTTCTCTGTCATACTTGCCAGAGAATTATATGCATTAGACCTGGATATTCCTGTCTGTTTTGCAACCTCATACCCTGTTACCTTTCCCTCTGTCAGCAGGCACTGATAAATGCTTGCCTCCTGTCTTGTAAGTCCGAATTCCATCAGGCGCTCTGTAAATGATGTCTGTTCCATCTTAATCATTCACCTCTGGGTTCATTAGTAGTTCTCTACAGGAACACTATAAGTGAATTTTCTCTGTATGTCAAGGAGAATCTTTCTCAAAAACAACTGGAAAACAATCAAAAAAACAGAAAGCTTCAGACCCGAATATTTCAAGCCCCTTTGCTTTCTGTTTTTCTATACCAAAGTATGCAAGAGAAGTTGCCGGTGACAAGTTCTCTGTATTGCCATGCTCATTTATAATCTTCTATTTTCTGTCATCTACCATAGCGATTCTCATCATATTGCTTACGGTTCTGTTCTCAGATACATTCGTAGATGGAATTCCAAGTGTTAACACAACCATATCTCCTGCTTCTGCAAGCTGTTTTGCACAGATCAGATCGATCGCATTATCACAGATATCTTCTGTTGTGTATACTGCAACTGATTTCAGTGGTCTGACACCCCAGTTGATCTGCATTCTTCTCAGCGTTGCTTCATCTGGGCTGATACCGATAATACCTGTCTTTGGTTTGAACTTAGATACAACTCTTGCTGTAGCACCGGATACAGTAGGTGTTACGATACATTTTGCACGAAGGTTATTTGCTGTTGTTACCGTCGCATGTGCAAGTGCGCTGGATGCGCTCTTAAGTCTGTGTTCTCCAGCTTTTCTGAGGATCATATCATAGTCCAGGTGTTCCTCTGTATTCTCAACAATGTGAACCATCATCTGCAATGCTTCTAATGGATATTTACCCTGTGCGGTCTCTCCGGAAAGCATCACTGCATCTGTTCCGTCGTATACCGCATTGGCAACGTCTGTAACCTCTGCTCTTGTTGGACGTGGGTTACGCATCATTGAATCCAGCATCTGTGTAGCCGTGATAACCGGTTTGAAGTTATCGTTACATTTCTGGATAATTGTTTTCTGAAGGTATGGAACTTCTTCGGCAGGAATCTCAACACCAAGATCACCTCTGGCTACCATGATTCCGTCTGCACAGCGGATGATCTCATCGATATTCTTGATTGCCTCAAAGTTTTCAATCTTAGCAATAACCGGAATATATGGAGCTTTACATTCTCTTAAGAATGATTTGATCTCCAGGATACATTCTGCATTTCTTACGAAAGAAGCAGCGATAAAGTCTACGCCCTGTTCTACACCGAATTTCAGATCGTCACGGTCTTTGTCTGTGATAGCAGGAAGACGGATTGCTACGTTCGGTACGTTAACACCCTTCTTCTCTCCAAGTTCACCGCCATTGACAACTTCACAGTTGATGTTATTGCCCTTTTTATCTTTTACCTTCAGCTCGATCAGACCGTCATCGATCAGGATTGTGCTTCCGGCTTTGACATCTTCTACCAGACCTTTATATGTAATAGATACGATCTTATTGTCTCCTACGATCTCATCTGTTGTCAGGGTAAATGTCTCGCCTGCTTCAAGCTGTACTTTCTTTCCGTCTTTTAATACACCTGTACGGATCTCAGGTCCTTTTGTATCCAGAAGGATCGCGATTGGTTTGTTCTCTTCCTCGCGGATCTTCTTTAACATATCCATACGACCTTTTTGCTCCTCATGATCACCATGAGAGAAGTTAAATCTTGCGATGTCCATTCCATTCTGGACTAACTTTCTCATCAGAGATTCATCGTTGGTATTTGGTCCCATTGTACAGATAATCTTTGTTTTTTTCATATTTTCCCTATTCCTCTCTTAGTTATTTAACATGTGTATGTGTGAACAAATGATCCTGGCAATATTCATAATTGCCATTACATTTTGAGCAATACCGGAATTCCAGATTCGGATCATCCATTTCTGTTCTTCCGCAGACTGCACATCTGTGTTTTGCTCCATTTGCATAGACATTCACCGGTCTTTCTGCCTGTCTCATCTTGCGCTTGAAATCATTCTTTCTCTTCATCTGGCCCGGTGAATACGGCTTCATATTCCGTGAACTTAAGAAAAAAATGATAAAGTTCAGGATCGAGATGAACGCAGCAAGTGCATTCGCCTTATAATATATGCCATAGACACCTCCGCCGTAGGCCGGAAGAAAAGCCTGTACGATCGCATACACAAAATACAGACCATCCAGCATCGCCAGCCATTTGATCTTGATCGGTATGACAAAGAACAATAACAGCTGGATATCCGGGTAGAGTGCCGCAAATGCAAAGAATAGCGACAGATTCAGATACCATGTATCCATCGGTAACACAGCGCCTGTCAGTAAATATGCCAGTATGGCTCCTATTACAATAAAGAGCATTCCCGAAAAGAAATACAGATTAAAACGAAAAGCCCCCCACGCTGCCTCTAACTGCTTCCCTATCATATAATAGAGATACAGTACGAATACAATAAAAATCAGGCTGTCAGATGGAGGCTGGATAATAAACGTAACGATTCTCCATATCTGCCCCTGAAGAATCTTACCGGCATCCAGGCTTAGGAACTGGCTATAGAACGTCGGATTGATCAGATTCAGCACAAATCCGGCTGCATATAATATTATAATATAAGTCATGAGATTTGGAATCGCATATCTGCTAAATTTCCGTTCAAGTTTGTCTAACCAATTGTTCATATAACTGCTCCTTTATGTTTATTCTCACACTGTAGATATTCTACCTTCCCGAGAGATATTTGTCAATTATGCCAAGTAAAGTTCATCTCTTTTTAACATATCTTCAACATTTGTTAATTGTCTTTTGGCCACTTTTGTCGTATAATGTTACAGGTCACAATTAAGCAAAATGCATTTAATAAGAAGAAAGACATATATTTTAATATGATAAGGAGTTACATAATATGAATCAAAAGGAATTATACACACTTGGTATCGACATCGGTTCTACGACCGTAAAGATTGCCATATTAGATGAGAATAATGAAGTGGTATTTTCTGATTATGAGAGGCATTTCGCTAACATCCAGGAAACTCTTTCCGATCTGTTAGGAAGAGCGATACATAAATTAGGTCCTGTCCATGCATCACCGGTCATCACCGGTTCCGGCGGACTGACACTTGCGAAACACCTTGGAGTACCATTCGTACAGGAAGTTATCGCCGTATCAACTGCTCTTCAGGACTATGCACCTCAGACAGACGTTGCTATCGAGCTTGGCGGGGAAGATGCCAAGATCATCTACTTTGAAGGTGGTAATGTAGAGCAGCGTATGAACGGCGTCTGTGCCGGTGGTACAGGATCCTTCATCGACCAGATGGCTTCTCTTTTACAGACTGATGCCTCCGGACTGAATGAATATGCGAAAAATTATAAAGCTCTCTATACCATTGCCGCACGATGTGGTGTATTTGCCAAGACAGATATCCAGCCTCTGATCAACGACGGTGCTGCCAAAGAAGACCTTGCTGCTTCTATATTCCAGGCAGTTGTCAACCAGACGATCAGCGGACTGGCTTGTGGTAAACCGATTCGCGGACACGTCGCATTCCTCGGAGGACCGCTTCACTTTCTCTCTGAGCTGCGCGAAGCATTTATCCGCACACTGAAACTGGACGATGAACACATCATCGCCCCGACACATTCCCATCTGTTTGCAGCAGTCGGATCTGCTCTGAATTCCAAGAAAGATCTGGACGTGGCACTCATCGATATGCAGTGCCGTCTGGAAGGAAAAATCAAGATGGAATTCGAAGTAGACCGTATGGAGCCGCTGTTTGCAACGGAAGCAGATTTTAAGGAATTTGAGGAACGTCACGCAAAACATCAAGTGCCAGTCAAAGATCTTGTAACTTATCAGGGAAAAGCATTCCTCGGTATCGATGCAGGTTCTACAACAACCAAGGCAGCCCTGGTCGGCGAAGACGGTACTTTATTATATTCTTTCTATCATAATAACGATGGAGATCCGCTTGGTACAACGATTTCTGCAATTAAAGACATTTACAGCAAACTGCCGGAAGGCGTGGAAATTGTCCACTCCTGCTCTACCGGATATGGCGAGGCGCTGATCAAGGCCGCTCTCTTGTTGGACGAAGGAGAGGTCGAGACCGTCTCTCACTACTACGCCGCTTCTTTCTTTGAGCCAGACGTAGACTGTATCCTCGACATCGGCGGCCAGGATATGAAATGTATCAAGATCAAGAATCAGACTGTTGACAGCGTGCAGTTAAACGAAGCGTGTTCATCCGGATGCGGTTCTTTTATTGAAACATTTGCAAAATCACTGAATTATACCGTCGAAGACTTTGCTCACGAAGCATTATTTGCCAAGAATCCGATTGACCTTGGTACCCGTTGTACTGTTTTCATGAATTCAAAAGTAAAGCAGGCTCAGAAAGAGGGTGCGGAGGTTGCTGATATTTCGGCTGGTCTTGCTTATTCTGTAATCAAGAACGCATTATTTAAGGTTATCAAGGTATCCGATGCATCTGAACTCGGTAAACACATCGTTGTTCAGGGAGGAACCTTCTACAACAACGCCGTACTGCGAAGCTTTGAAAAGATCGCCAACTGCGAAGCAATTCGTCCGGACATCGCCGGTATCATGGGCGCATTCGGTGCTGCACTGATCGCACGTGAGCGTTACGTTGACTGCGAAGGCACAACCATGCTTTCCATTGAAGACATTGAAGCCATGGAATATTCTACTACCATGACCAAATGTAAGGGATGTACGAATAACTGCCGTCTGACGATCAATCATTTCAGCGGCGGACGTAAGTTCATCACAGGTAACCGTTGTGAACGTGGTCTTGGAAAACAGAAAACAACAAACAAGCTTCCGAACTTATTTGAATATAAATTAAAACGATATTTTGATTATGAACCATTGGCAGAGGAAAATGCTCCTCGCGGACTCATTGGTATCCCTCGTGTACTGAACATGTACGAGAATTATCCGTTCTGGTTCACATTCTTTAATAAACTGGGATTCCGGGTTGTCCTTTCTCCTGTATCCAACCGCAAGGTATACGAACTGGGAATTGATTCCATCCCGAGTGAATCCGAGTGTTATCCGGCGAAGCTGGCACACGGACATGTACAATGGCTGATCAACAATGGCATTAAGACGATCTTCTATCCTAGTATTCCATATGAAAGGAATGAATTTGCCGAAGCCAACAATCATTACAACTGCCCGATTGTAACTTCCTACCCGGAAAATATCAAGAACAACATTGATGCGATCGTACACGGAGAGGTTGATTTCCTTCATCCGTTCATCTCATTTGCCAGTGAAGAGACGATTTCTTACCGACTGGTTGAAGAATTATCCGAGAAGTTCCACATCCCGGCAGATGAGATCAAAAAAGCAACTCATACTGCATGGGAAGAACTCGCTGCATGCAGAAAAGATATGCAGAAAAAAGGTGAAGAGACGATCAAATTCTTAAATGAAACCGGCAACCGTGGTATCGTTCTCGCAGGACGTCCGTACCACATCGACCCGGAAGTAAACCATGGTATCCCGGAACTGATCAACTCTTATAATATTGCAGTTCTGACAGAAGATTCGATCTCCCACTTAAATCCTGCAGAGCATCCATTAAATGTTATGGATCAGTGGATGTATCATTCCCGTCTGTATGCTGCTGCAAACTATGTAAAGACTGTAGATAATCTGGATCTGATCCAGTTAAACTCTTTCGGATGTGGTCTGGATGCTGTTACAACCGATCAGGTTGCATCCATCCTGAACGATTCTGACAAGATCTACACCTCTCTTAAGATCGACGAGGTTAACAACTTAGGTGCCGCAAGAATCCGTGTAAGATCACTGCTTGCTGCGATCCGAGTCCGAGAAAAGCGCGGGGATAAACGAGAGATCAAATCCTCCGCAATCAAAAAGGTTGCATTTACTAAAGAGATGCGTAAGAATTACACGATTCTCTGCCCGCAGATGTCTCCGATCCATTTCGAGCTTCTGGAGCCTGCATTTAATTCATCCGGATATAACCTTCAGGTTCTGCCGAACGACAACAAACAGGCCGTTGACGTAGGACTGAAATATGTAAATAACGATGCCTGCTATCCGTCACTGATGGTAGTCGGCCAGATCATGGAAGCTATCCTTTCCGGTAAATATGACACACACAAGATTGCCGTGATCATCAGTCAGACCGGTGGTGGATGCCGTGCTTCCAACTACATCGGATTCATCCGCCGTGCCCTTAAGAAGGCCGGTTACGGATACATTCCGGTCATCTCCATCAACTTAAGTGGTCTGGAGGATAATCCAGGATTCAAACTGACTCCGAACCTGATCTTACGAGGTATCTATGGTGCAGTATTTGGTGACATCTTCATGAAGTGTGTATACCGTCTGCGTCCATATGAGGCTGTTCCAGGCTCTGTCAATGCAATGCACAGAAAATGGGTAAAGGTATGCCAGGACTTTGTATCAAACGGCTACCCGAGCAGACGTAAATTCAAACGTCTCTGCCGTGAGATCATTGAAGACTTTGACAATAACATCGAATTACTTGATATAAAGAAACCTCGTGTTGGTGTCGTTGGAGAAATCCTTGTCAAATTCCTTCCGGCAGCCAACAACTACCTGGTAGATCTTCTGGAAAGCGAAGGAGCCGAGGCAGTTGTTCCGGATCTTCTGGACTTCCTGCTCTACTGCTTCTACAACCAGAACTTCAAGGTGGAAAAGCTTGGATTCGAAAAGAAAAAAGCCACAACAGCTAATCTTGGTATCAAAGCTCTGGAATGGTTCCGTGCTCCGGCAACCGAAGCATTTGCGGCCAGCAAGCACTTCACACCACCTGCTAAGATCCAGGATCTTGGAAAGATGGCTTCGGACATCGTATCTCTTGGTAACCAGACTGGTGAAGGATGGTTCCTTACAGGAGAAATGTTAGAGCTGATCCACAGTGGTGCACCAAATATCGTGTGTACACAGCCATTCGCCTGCCTGCCGAACCATGTCGTAGGTAAGGGGGTTATCAAAGAACTTCGCAGACGCTATCCGGAATCTAATATCGTAGCGATCGATTTCGATCCGGGTGCAAGTGAAGTTAACCAATTGAATCGACTGAAGTTGATGCTTTCTACGGCGAATAAGAATTTGAATAAATAATTGGAGATTTAATACATCAGACGACGGTTACCCGGACCGGAATAAAAGTTAGGAATCCTCTACATTCACTGGAAAGGATTCCTAACTTTTATTCCGTGGGTATCGAATGCCTGAAGAATTAAATGGCGGAAGGTTACGAAAAAACCGAAAAAATGTAGCAAAAAAGAGGATGAATATCTGTCACTCAACTAAATGAGATTTGATATTTATCCTCTTTTTTCATCTAACAGTTGTCAAATGTATGCTGTCAAGCAATAGTCAAATAGTTCTATTTTTCATACTACTTTCAAGCATACCACAAAGTTTGATTTCAAGCCATTCCTTAGAATTTACCAGCCTGAGCTGCTTCCTCTACGGATACAGCAACTGCAACAGTCATACCAACCATCGGGTTGTTTCCTGCTCCGATCAGTCCCATCATTTCTACGTGAGCTGGTACTGATGAAGATCCTGCGAACTGTGCATCTGAGTGCATACGTCCAAGAGTATCTGTCATACCGTAAGAAGCTGGACCTGCAGCCATGTTATCTGGGTGAAGTGTACGTCCTGTACCACCGCCTGATGCTACTGAGAAGTACTTCTTGCCCTGCTCGATACATTCTTTCTTATATGTACCTGCAACTGGATGCTGGAAACGTGTCGGGTTTGTAGAGTTACCTGTGATAGATACGTCTACGCCTTCTTTGTGCATGATTGCAACACCTTCACGTACGTCGTTAGCACCGTAGCAGTTAACTTTAGAACGGAGTCCGTCAGAGTAAGAGATTCTCTGTACTTCTTTCAGTTCTCCTGTGTAGTAATCATATTCTGTCTGAACATATGTGAATCCGTTAATTCTTGAGATGATCTTTGCAGCATCTTTTCCAAGACCGTTCAGGATAACACGAAGAGGTTTCTTACGAACTTTGTTAGCCTTCTCTGCGATACCGATAGCACCCTCAGCAGCTGCGAATGATTCATGACCAGCCAGGAATGCGAAACACTCTGTATCTTCTTCCAGAAGCATCTTTCCTAAGTTACCATGTCCAAGACCTACTTTTCTCTGATCAGCAACTGATCCAGGAATACAGAAAGCCTGAAGTCCTTCTCCGATTGCTGCTGCAGCTTCTGCTGCTGTCTTACATCCTTTTTTGATTGCGATTGCTGCACCTACGATGTATGCCCAGCATGCATTTTCAAAACAGATTGGCTGAATACCTTTGATCTGATTGTATACATCAAGTCCGGCATCCTTTGTGATCTGCTGTGCTTCTTCGATAGAAGAAATACCATAACCAGCCAATACTTCATTGATTTTATCAATTCTTCTTTCATATGATTCAAATAAAGCCATTAATTTATCCTCCTGATTAAATTACCTTAAAATATTGAGATTACTCCTTACGTGGGTCGATGATCTTAACTGCATCTGCAACACGTCCGTACTGTCCTTTTGCTTTCTCCCAAGCTTCGTTTGGAGTGTCTCCAGCTTTTACGAAGTCTGTAAATTTTCCAAGGCTTACGAACTGATATCCGATGATCTCATCGTTCTCATCAAGAGCGATACCTGTTACATATCCTTCTGCCATTTCAAGGTAACGAGGACCTTTAGCTAATGTTCCGTACATTGTACCAACCTGTGAACGAAGTCCTTTTCCGAGGTCTTCCAGTCCGGCTCCGATAGCAAGTCCGTCTTCAGAGAATGCACTCTGAGTTCTTCCGTATACGATCTGCAGGAATAACTCACGCATTGCTGTATTGATAGCATCACAAACAAGGTCTGTGTTTAATGCCTCTAAAATAGTTTTTCCTGGAAGAATCTCAGAAGCCATAGCTGCTGAATGTGTCATTCCTGAACATCCGATAGTCTCAACAAGAGCCTCCTGGATGATACCGTCTTTAACATTCAGTGTTAATTTACAGGCACCCTGCTGAGGAGCACACCAGCCTACACCATGTGTAAAACCAGAGATATCTTTAATTTCCTTAGCCTGAACCCATTTTGCTTCTTCCGGAATCGGAGCTGGTCCGTGGTTTGCACCCTGAGCTACCGGACACATCATTTCTACTTCCTGTGAATAAATCATTTTAAAACTCCTTTCAACTATGTAAGTTTGCTTATCGTAAGGTTTGTTATCTCTTTAACATCCATACTTGTATTTATTTTCTCATATATTTCGACATTCGTCAATTGATTTTTCTCTACATTTTTATATGGAATTTTCTCTTTTTTTGGCACAATTTGCAAAAGGTTCTTCTCTGGGAAATACCATTCCCGAAGAAGAACCTTCTCATATCTCTTTCGACCTGTTTTCTTTCAAAAGAATCCTTATCTGCCTTTTTTACAAATTTCTTCTGAGCCTACATACCGCCCTGTGTCAGTACCTGTACATTCTTTGCAATATAATCGATCAAAGATACGATTGTAAGTACCAGAGATACCCAGATCAGTACCTGTGCGATCATGTTAAATGCACCGCCAAGATCTGCGATCAGAAGGATCAGCATGAACATCTGGGATACCGTTTTGAATTTTCCCCAGTAGCTTGCAGCGATCACAATATCGTTGTCTGCTGCTACCAGACGGAATCCGCTGATGATAAATTCTCTTGCAATAATTACGATTACAAACCATGCCTGCAGTTTTCCAAGCGGGATCATGCAGATCATAGCCGAACATACAAGCAGTTTATCTGCCAGCGGATCCATAAACTTTCCGAAATTGGTTACAAGATTTCTGGCTCTGGCGATCTTTCCGTCCAGCATATCTGTAAGACTTGCCACGCAGAAAATAATCAATGCGATCCATTTGTTTGCAGCTCCGCCCACGCCTGTCAGCATGAAAAATACAAAAAACGGAACCATGATTACTCTTAAAACAGTTAACTTATTTGGTAAATTCATTATATCAACTCTCCTATCAAATCATATTCTGCTGCTCCGGTAACTTTCACTTTTGCGAAATCACCAGTCATCAGTTCTTCATCGGTATTTACAAAAATCAGTCCGTCTACATTCGGTGCATCGCGGTAAGTTCTTCCGACATATGCATTCTCATCGGCAACTTTTCCTTCGATCATAACCAGTACTTCTTTTCCGATCATATCTTCTGCCTGATCGAATACAATCTCCTGCTGCAGCTCCATAATATCTGCCTGACGGTCTTCTTTTACTTCTTCGTCGATCTGATCCGGCATGGTCGCCGCCGGAGTATCTTCTTCCGGCGAATAAGTAAATACGCCCAGTCTTTCAAATTCCATCTCATCTACGAATTCCATTACTTCTTCATGCTGCTCCTGTGTCTCCCCTGGGAAACCGGTGATCAACGTTGTACGAAGTGCGATGTCCGGAATCTCTTTTCTCAGTTTTGTGATCGTATCGATCAGCTGCTGCTTGGAAGTTCTTCTTCCCATTCTCTTTAAGATCGCATCGCTTGCATGCTGGATTGGGAGATCCAGATAATGGCAGATCTTCGGTTCTTCTTTCATTACCTGTATCAGATTGTCATCAATCTCTTCCGGATAACAGTACAGAAGGCGGATCCAGCGGATTCCTTTGATCTGACATAACTCTTTCAGAAGCTTATGCAGGGATTTTTCACCGTAAATATCCTGTCCATATACCGTTGTCTCCTGTGCAACCAGAATCAGTTCTTTTACGCCCTGGTCAGCCAGTTCCTGTGCTTCTTTGATCAGACGCTCCATCGGTACACTGCGGTAATTTCCACGGACTTTCGGGATAATACAGTATGTACAGTGTTTGTCACAGCCTTCTGCAATCTTCAGATATGCATAGTGACCTCCGGTCGTCACAAGTCTCTTTGTCTCCGGAAGCGGCAGCGCATTGATATCGGCAAGTTCTACTTCTGATTTACCTTCCAGTGCTTCTTCTACTGCTTCTACAATCTTATCATACGAAGTCGTTCCAAGCACTACATCAACTTCCGGGATCTCATCAATAATCTCCTGCTTATATCTCTGTGCCAGACATCCGGTTACAACCAATGCCTTTAATCTTCCTTCTTCTTTATATCTTGCCATATCCAGAATCGTCTGGATACTTTCTTCTTTTGCGTCATGAATAAAACAACAGGTATTAATCACCATAACATCTGCCTGTGTCTCATCATCAACAATCTGGTATCCTTTCGCATCCAGAAGTCCAAGCATGACCTCTGAATCTACCAGGTTCTTATCACAGCCAAGTGATACGAAAAATATATTCATTCGGTTCTCCTTTTTATTTATTTCTGATTTTTGCAGTATGCATTCTATTCGACACACATCTTTGCTATCTTGCTATATCCAGTTCAAGAAAGGCAGACACCTTGCGGCATCTGCCTTTTGTATCTCAGTCAGCAATGTGTCTGAAAGAATCCGTCTGCAACGGATCCTTAAGGTGTCAGATTTTATTCTTCTTCCTCTTCATCCTGTGCAATAATCGTCATCTTTCCCTGATTCATCTCATCAATTGCAATAGAAAGCGGCTTTTCGCCAACCTTTGCATCAACGAGCGGCATAGATCCGTCAATAATCTCTCTTGCTCTCTTTGCTGTAGCCATAACGATGGAATAACGGCTGTTAACTACCTTTGTTTCGCCCTCTTCAACGTCTTTATTTACTACTTTCATTAAGTCTGTGTAAGATGGATGTAACATACACTTATTCTCCTTTCAATTCTTCTTTCATATGCTCTATAAATTCAGCGTTACGGAAACTTCTTCTGTGCTCACCCTGGATGATCTGATGCATCTCTTCTACGCATTCCTGCAAGTCATCATTTATGATCAGATAATCATATTGATCCATCTCCAGTGCCTCTTCTTTCGCACGGTTCATGCGGAATTCGATCACGTCCATTGTCTCTGTTCCACGGCCCACCAGACGGCTCTTAAGTTCCTCTGCGCTCGGCGGTGTTACAAACAAAAGCAGTGTATCCGGGAATTTTTCTTTTACTTTCAACGCTCCCTGAATTTCTATCTCAAGAATCACATCTTTTCCTGCCTCTAACTGCTCCTCTACATATGCACGCGGCGTTCCATAGTAATTATCCACGTACCTAGCATACTCTATCAGTTCTTCTTTCGCAATCATTTTTTCAAAATCTTCTACAGTTTTGAAGAAATATTCCCGTCCGTCTTCTTCTCCCGGACGCGGATTTCTGGTGGTGGCGGAAATAGATAATGCATAATTATCATACTGTTTTAACAGCTCTTTCATAATGGTTCCCTTACCGGAACCTGAAAAACCTGATACAACGATCAGAATCCCTTTTTCTCTCATTTCGATACCCTCTTTTAATCTTCTTAACAATCTGATTTATTCAATATTCTGTATCTGCTCTCTGACTTTCTCAATCTCTGTCTTAAGTTCGATTCCGATATTGGAAGTCTCCAGATCATTCGCCTTCGAAAGAATCGTATTCGCTTCACGGTTCATCTCCTGTGCAATGAAATCAAGCTTACGTCCGATTCCACTGTCATCAGACTGAAGGGTTGCCTTCATATGTTCCACATGACTTCTCAGACGTACCACTTCTTCATCGGTACAGATCTTGTCCGCAAAGATCACGATCTCTGATGCGATCCGTCCCTCATCGATCTGTGTGTCCTCCAGAAGTTCTTTTACTTTTCCTTCTAGCTTTTCTCTGTACTCCGCAATGATCTTCGGTGCACGTTCTTCAATCTGTCCGACCAGTTCAAGCATACCGTCCAGCTTCGCGATCAGATCCTTCTTCAGATTCTCTCCCTCTACGGTTCTAGTCTGTACGAACTGTGCGATCGCACCATCCAGTGCTTTCTTAAGTCCTTTCCACAGTTCTTCTTCATCATCCATCTTCTCTTCCATTGTGAGGACTTCCGGATAACGGGACAATGTGGATACACGGATGTCATTCTCCAGTGAGAATTTTTCTTCCATCATTTTAAACTTTTCCAGATATTCTGCTGCCAGTGTCTCATTGTATTTTAAAGAGACCTGACTCTCTGAAAAGTCTTCATATGTAATAAAGATGTCCACCTTTCCACGATGAACACTTTCCTTTAAAAGGCTTCGAATGGCACTTTCAAAAAAATTAAGCTTCTTCGGCATACGGATATTGGCATCCAGATAACGATGATTCACTCCCTTCATCTCAACCGTGAATTTACGTTCCTCATCAGCCGCTTCGCAGCGTCCGAATCCTGTCATACTCTTAATCATGATATGATCCTCTTCTTATTCATTATTTAAAATAAACCAACATTTATTATAAGACATTTGGCAAAGTTCGTCAACTATGCTATACTAGACAAATATGAAATTCTGTAAGGAAAGGAAGGTCTTTTTATGGCTTTTGACGGAATCACAGTCGCAGCAGTCGTTCAGGAATTAGAACATACTCTGGTCGGCGGACGTATCTCCAAGATCGCCCAGCCAGAAAATGATGAGCTGCTTTTAACAATAAAAGGAAATGAAGGACAAAAAAGGCTCTATATCTCTGCCAGTGCTTCTCTTCCACTTATCTATTTAACCAACGAGAACAAACCAAGTCCGATGACAGCTCCTGGATTCTGCATGCTTCTGCGCAAGCATATCGGAGGCGGACGGATCACCGCAGTCTCCCAGCCATCACTCGAGCGTATCATCCACCTGGATATTGAACATCTGGATGAGATGGGTGACTTGTGCCGGAAAAAACTGATCATCGAGATCATGGGAAAACACAGCAACATTATTTTCTGTGATCTGAACGGACGCATCATCGACAGTATCAAGCACGTCTCTGCACAGATGAGTTCGGTACGTGAAGTATTGCCGGGACGCGATTACTTTATTCCGGATACGATGTCGAAAAAGAATCCGATGACGGCTACGCAGGAAGAATTCATTTCGGCAATCCTTGCAAAACCGATGCCGGTATCCAAAGCAATCTATTCCAGCATGACAGGTATCAGCCCGGTCATTGCCGAAGAGATCTGTTATCTTGCAGGTGTGGACTCTTCCATGACGGCGCATGATCTTTCCGAAGATGTACTGACACATCTGTACCGTCAGTTTACCTATTATATGGAGGACGTAAGACAGGGAAATTTCCATCCTTCTATTTATTATAATGGAAATGCACCAAAGGAATTCAGCGCCCTTCCGGTCACACATTTTAACGAATATACAAAAAAAGAGTTCTTTTCCATCTCGGAAGTCCTCTATACGTATTATTCCACACGTAACACACTGACCAGAATCCATCAGAAAAGTGCAGATCTCCGGCACGTTGTCCAGACAGCACTGGAACGGAACCGCAAAAAATACGATCTTCAGTCCAAGCAGTTAAAGGGAACGGAAAAGCGTGACAAATATAAAGTTTACGGAGAACTGATCAATACTTACGGCTATAATCTGGAACCGGGATCAAAAGAACTGACTGCCCTGAATTATTATACCAACGAAGAGATTACTATCCCGCTTGATCCGACACAGACTCCGGGCGAGAATGCGCAACGTTATTTTGCAAAATACAACAAACAGAAGCGTACATTTGAAGCATTGACGGAGCTGATCCAGGAAACTGCCGATGATATCCAGTATCTGGAATCTATCAGCAACGCACTTGACATTGCTCTGAGCGAAGCGGATCTTGCCCAGATCAAAGAGGAACTGATGCAGAGCGGCTATATCCGCAGAAAACATACAAAGAAAAAAGTTAAACTGACCAGCAAACCAATGCATTACATTTCCAGTGATGGTTATGATATGTACGTTGGAAAGAACAACCTGCAAAATGAAGAACTTACTTTTTCTTTTGCCAATGGCAATGACTGGTGGTTCCATGCAAAGGGTGCTCCGGGATCTCACGTTATCGTCAAAAGCGGCGGGGATGAACTTCCGGACCGTACCTTTGAAGAAGCAGGTCGTCTGGCCGCTTACTATTCTAAGAATCGTGGTGCTGACAAAGTAGAGATCGACTACATTCAGAAAAAACACGTTAAGAAACCAAACGGTGCAAAACCGGGATTCGTCGTTTACTATACAAACTATTCACTCGTCATCGATTCTGATATATCGAATATAAAAAATGTGCAGGATTAATTCCTGCACATTTTTGCCTTCTTATTCATATATTGCAAATAGACATATCCTGTCACGTCTGCCAGGAACCATCCAATCGGAATTGACCACCAGATTGCAATCACTCCAATCGACTTTATCGGTGCCAGTGTATAAGAAAGCAGCACTCTCGTTCCAAGCGAGATCACCGTCAGCACCACCGACATCTCCGGTCTTCCGACCGCTCTGTAATACCCATACCACAAGAACAGAATACCGATTCCACAGTAAAATGCTCCTTCGATATGCAGATACTGTATCCCGACGCGGATGATCTCATGCTCACTGCCGTCGATAAATGCCAGCATCAGATATCTGGCTCCAAAGTAGATCAGCACCGACGCACAGATACAGAATGCCGCTGATACCGTTACTGCACTACGGACACCTTTCTGTACTCTTTTTTCCTTTCCGGCTCCCCGGTTCTGGGAAATGAAGATAGAAAATGCATTTGCAAATTCCTGCGCCGGCATATAAGCAAATGAATCAATCTTCACAGCCGCTGCGAATGCCGCCATGACTGCGGTTCCAAAGCTGTTGACCAGACCCTGTATCATCAGGATTCCAAAATTCATCACTGACTGCTGGATACTTGACGCAGCCGAATAGCGCACCACTTCTCCCATTACACTTTGGCTTTCCTTTATTCTTTCCGGCCGCAGGGAAAAACGTAATTCCGGCATTTTCATCCATGTATAAATACAGATTCCAATCCCGGATACAATCTGGGATATGACTGTCGCGATCGCCGCGCCTTTGATTCCCATACGGATTCCATACACCAGTGCAAGATCCAGCACAATATTCAGTCCCGAAGAAATTCCCAGGAATACCAGTGACACCACCGAATCTCCCGCCGCTCTTAGCAGAAACGAAAAGTAATTATAAAGAAAAACAAAAAAGATGCCCCAGAATATATACCATACATATTCCTGCATCATTCCATAAATGTCCTCCGGTATCTGAAGAATATTCAGGATCGGTTTCATACACACAAACACAACAATGTTCATCACGATCGTCACGATTCCAATAAAGGAAAATGATGCCGTCATTTCATATTGCAGCCGCGCCGTATCCCGTTTTCCGATTGAATAAGAAAATAATGATCCGCTTCCCATACACATTCCGATCAGCACCGAAGTCAGAAATGTCATCAGACTGTATGCCGAGCCTACTGCCGCCAGAGCCCCCGCCCCAAGCGCCCTTCCGACAATCAGCATGTCCACAATATTATAACACTGCTGCAGCAGGTTTCCCAAGATCATAGGACCTGCAAACAGCAGCATTGTCTTTGTCACATTTCCGGTTGTAAGATCTTTTTTCAAATCTTATCTGGTTCCTGCCAGGTAATCGATAAACTGCTGGGCGGTTCTTCCGGATAATCCTCCGTGGCTTAATTCCCACTTGTTTGCTTCCAGCAATAATTCATCATCCGGCATATCAATTCCGTTCTTCTTTGCCAGTTCACGTACGATCTCCTGGAACTGCTTCTTATCTGGTTTTCCAAAGTAGATCGTAACACCGAATCTTGCCACCAGGGACAGCTTCTCCTGAACAGTATCATTTGTATGAAGTTCTTCATCTCTGTCTTCTTTATCTTTGAATGTCTCACGGATCAGGTGTCTTCTGTTCGAAGTTGCATAGATTAGTACGTTATCCGGCTTCTTCTCGAGTCCGCCTTCGATCACTGCCTTCAGGTATTTATATTCGATCTCAAACTCTTCAAAAGAAAGATCGTCCATGTAAATGATGAATTTGTAATTACGGTTCTTGATCTGTGCGATCACATCATTCAGATCCTTAAACTGATGCTTGTATACTTCGATCATACGAAGTCCCTGATCGTAATACTGATTCAGGATTGCTTTGATGGAAGACGATTTTCCTGTTCCGGCATCACCGAATAACAGACAGTTATTGGCTTTCTTGCCTTCTACAAATGCTTTTGTATTATCGATCAGCTTTTTCTTGGCAATCTCATATCCGACCAGATCATCCAAATGTACGTGTGCGATCTTCGTGATCGGCTCGATCAATGCCCCTTCTTCTGTATGTGCGATACGGAACGCTTTGTGAAGTCCTAGCTTTCCTACACCGAATTCCTTGTAGAACTGTGTCATGATATCCTTGAATTCTACCGCGGTCTCAGTTTCTGCAAGTGCTTTGCTCAGATCACAGATACGGTCGCGGATTCTCTGATTGAACACACTTCCGTGTCCGCTGGTTCCGACATAATCATGTAACATAGAGATACAGTCCACACCCATCACATTCTCCAGATCTGCAAAGTCATAATCAAATAATTCTTTGAAGATTTCAAAATCATGCAGTGCAACCTGGTTGATACTTCCGTCTACCGGTCCTACGATCTCACAGGAGGTACTGTAAGCATTCTCATGACTTGCCATCAGGTAAGTCAGATAATTATGCCAGAGATCTCCCTCGAATCCGTGGCTTACAGCCATCTCCAGAATCTCGTTGACCGCATCATATAACAGTCCCTTCATATCTTCCATGTTATAGTAATCATTCTGATAATTCACCATTAAGAATGTCATATCCTGAAGGATCTGTCCTTCCTCCATATGTTTATATAACATCAACTCATTTGTTCTCATTTGTCATTCCTCCAATTTTATATCCGACCTGCTATGCCTAGTAATTTCCAAGAATTCTTAAATTTCTTCCCTCTTCACGAAGTCCCCTGATTGCATTTTTCACCGCGGGATCCGCAAGATTTCCCTCGAAATCAATAAAGAAGCGGTATTCCCAGCTTTTTCCTTCCATCGGCCGGGATTCAATTTTTGTCATATTCAGATCATTATACGCAAAATGTGAAAGCAGATGATAAAGAGAACTGCTTTCATGAGGGAGCTCCAGACAAATGCTTATCTTCTTCGCATCTTTTAAGAATACTTTCTGGTTTGTGATAACGATGAATCTGGTCGAATTATTCTTTTCATCATTGATACTATCTGCAAGCACAGAAAGTCCGTATACGGATGCCGCATAAGCACTGCATACAGCCACCTGATGTTTATCCTGATCTTCAAGTATCTTCTTTGCAGCAAGTGCGGTATTCGCTACACTGATCTGCTGCCAGTCCCCGTGTTCTCCCAGAAAATGCGATGCCTGCATAAGTGCTTCCGCCTTGGAATATACACGTTCAATCTCAGATATATCTGTTCCCGGTAATCCTGACAATGTATTTTTGATCGGGATGATCGTCTCTCCGACAATATAATTTTCAAATTCTACCAGAAGGTCATAGATTTCATTCACTGCTCCCGCTGTTGAATTTTCAATCGGAAGTACTGCATAATCTGCCGCGCCTTCTTCAATTGCCTCCATTGCCTCCCGGAATGTATGTACATGATAGCTGTTACATCCTTTTCCAAAATAATGTTCCATTGCCGCCTGACTGTAAGCCCCTTCTGTTCCCTGAAATACTACCCTTGCTGTATCCTTATCCAGTGAATCAATGCCGATAAACGGAAGTCTTCCAAGTGCACCTGCTTCTACAAGCTGCTTGTACTGTAATTTTCTACTGATTGCAAGAAGCAGTTCATATACTTCTCCGATTCCTTTTTTATTAAAGTCTGATGAAACTTTTCCCATCACTTCTGCTATTTTATTCTTTTCACGCTGACGGTCAAATGTTTTATAACCATTTTTAATCTTACAGGTCCCGAGATCCTCACAAATCTTCATTCGCTTTTCATAAAGATCCGTAATCTGATCATCAACATCACTTAACTGCGTTCTAAGTTCTTCCAATGATGTCATTTACTCTCTCCTTTTTGTATATTATGCAGGAAATCTGCGTATTTATTAAATTATAATACATTCCAAAAATAAAATCTACCCATCCTGATTTAAAAAAATCATCGAAAAATTTTTCAAGACATTGAAAATCATCGTTAAATATTATATGATGTATGAGAGATTTGAAAACGGAGGTAAAACCATGAATACTTTAGAATGTATCAAAACAAGAAGAAGCATTCGCAAATTCAAGCCTGATCCTGTAGATCACGCAACTTTAGAATCCCTGATCGGTGCAGCATCTTATTCTCCTTCCTGGAAGAACACTCAGATCACTCGATATATCGCAATCGAAGATTCTTCTATTCTTGATAAAATCGTTACTGATTACACCCCAGATTTCAACGCAAAAATTATAAAGCAGGCACCAATGCTTATTGCAGTTACTTTCAAAAAAGGGCGCTGCGGTTTTGAACGCGACGGTTCCTACAGCACCAAAAAAGAAGACCGCTGGCAGATGTTCGATGTCGGTGTTGCAAGTCAGACACTTTGCCTTGCCGCTCACGAAGCTGGTCTTGGAACTGTAATCATGGGCATCTGGGATGAAGACGGCATCACCGATCTTTTACATATTCCGGAAGATCAGGAGCTTGCTGCTCTCATCGCCATCGGATATCCTGATATTGATCCTGATGCACCTAAGAGAAAATCTGTCGATGATTTATTAACTTATTTATAAAACAGGAGGTTTTGACATGAGACACTTATTAAGTCCACTGGATTTTTCTGTGGAAGAACTTGACAATTTAATGGATCTTGCAAAAGATATCGAGGCAAATCCGAAAAAATATGCACACGCATGTGAAGGCAAAAAGCTTGCCACTCTTTTCTATGAACCGAGCACACGTACCAGATTAAGCCATGAAGCAGCTATGATCAATCTGGGTGGCAACGTTCTTGGTTTCTCATCCGCAGATTCAAGTTCTGCTTCCAAAGGGGAAAGTGTAGCAGATACGATTCGTGTAATTTCCTGCTTTGCAGATATCTGTGCAATGCGCCATCCAAAAGAGGGTGCCGCTATGGTTGCAAGCCAGCATGCCACAATTCCGGTGATCAATGCCGGTGACGGTGGACACCAGCATCCGACCCAGACACTTACAGATCTGCTTACAATCCGTTCTTTAAAAGGTCGACTCGATAATATGACAATCGGATTATGCGGCGATCTGAAATTCGGCCGTACCGTACACTCTCTGATCCATGCACTGGTACGTTATCCGGGGATCCGTTTTGTTCTGATCTCACCGGAAGAATTAAAGCTTCCAAGCTATATCAAGAACGATGTATTAGACCGTCAGAATATTCCTTACGAAGAGGTAGTACGACTGGAAGATGCCCTTCCTGATCTGGACATTCTTTACATGACCCGTGTTCAGAAAGAACGTTTCTTCAACGAAGAAGATTATGTACGTATGAAAGACTTCTACATCCTGGACAACAAGAAAATGGAGCTTGCGAAAGATGATATGTATATTCTCCATCCACTCCCAAGGGTAAATGAAATCGCCACAGAAGTAGACAATGACCCAAGAGCTGCTTATTTCAAACAGGTACAATATGGTGTTTACATCCGTATGGCACTGATACTTACACTTTTGGGAATTGAAGTTTAGGAGGAAGATAACAATGGTAAAAAATACATTAACTGTCGGACGTATTGAAGAAGGATTTGTTCTGGATCATATCCAGGCAGGGCGAAGCATGGATATCTATAAATACCTGCATCTGGATAAACTGGACTGCTGCGTTGCAATCATAAAAAATGCAAAGAGTAATAAAATGGGAAAGAAAGATATCATGAAAATTGAGTGTCCGATCGACTTTATGGATCTGGACATCCTCGGTTTTATTGATCATAATATTACCGTAAATATTATAAAAAATTCTGAGATCGTAGACAAAAAAGCTCTCCATCTGCCTCACGAAATCCGCAACGTGATTCACTGCAAGAATCCTCGCTGCATCACTTCGATCGAGCAGGGACTGGATCATGTCTTCGTACTTACAGATCCTGAAAAAGAAGTTTACCGCTGTAAATACTGCGAAGAAAAATATGACGGAAGACGCAAATAAAGCAAAAAATACCGCCTGATAATTAATATCAGACGGTATTTTTATATTCATTCAAATTGCAAGCAAAACGATAAGCCGGGTTATGTCGTTGGGTAATCATCTTTCTAGACCCATCGTTACCAATGGGTTCAAGCAACCTACCTAAGACGTGACGGGCCGCCACATTGTCTTTATCCGGTCTTGCTTCGAATGGGGTTTACATATGCCCCTGCTGTTACCAGCAAGGCGGTAGTCTCTTACACTGCCCTTCCACCCTTACCAGAATTATATCCTGGCGGTATATTTCTGTTGCACTATCCTTGGAGTCGCCTCCACCGGACGTTATCCGGCATCCTGCCCTGTGAAGCCCGGACTTTCCTCACCTGCTGCCTTTCGGCATCTGCAGCTGCGATTACCTGTCTTACTTGCACTTTTCAAAAGCGTTTATTATTATAGCACTATTTATTCAAAATAACAAACCTTTTTTCCGATTTCATAATCAGACAATTTCTTTCAGACTTATGGCAATTCGAATACCTGTCCTGGTACCTTTACATGCATTACATGTTCTTTATAGGATTCTGCCTGCGGATTATTCATAAGTTTCTCATAAACTTCATAGTGTCCCCACATATGCATCGGAAAGACCAGTTCTGTATCTGTATGCTTCATGAAATAATCCAGTCCCCAGTAATATTGCTCTTCCTGTCTTGGATCTAACGGAACAAATGCTACATCAATCCGTATATTTTTTAATTTATGGATTTCTTTCTGATAATCCATCCGCATCTGTTCGTTATAATATTCACTTTCTTCTTCCCAATGCCACCAGTTCAGATCTCCTGCGTGATAAATAATCCTATCATCTACATACACAAGAAATGCTACACCCGCATCCGTAGAATGAAGTGTCTGTACTTTCAGATTACCAATCCGATATTCTTTGTCGGCAATAACAAACCATACCTTTGAAGGGACCGGCTTTTCTGTAATATCTGCCGACAGTACATATCTTACGTTCGGATATATGTTCTCCAGCTCAAATATTTTCCGGTCAAAATGATCATAATGTGAATGGCTGGAAAATACATAAATTTCTTTTTCCGAATCAAATTCAGGAAGTTTACCTTTATACCAGTCGAAGATCAATACATATTTTTTGTATTCTACAGCAAAACCGCTGTGATCCAGGTACGTGATCTTCATTCTTTATGCCTCTCCCTTGATAACCTTTACAGCATGCACAAGTTCCGGAAGTAAGAATCTGAGACTTTCTTTTACTGCCTGTGCTTTTCCCGGAAGGTTTACGATCAGTGTATCTCCACTGATTCCGGCCACACTTCTGTTCAGCATACTGCGTCTTGTCAGTTTCATAGTATGCGCTCTCATTGCTTCAGGAATCCCCGGTACCGGTCTGTCTACAATATTCATTGTTGCTTCTGGTGTACAGTCACCTGGATTACATCCCGCACCGCCTGTTGTAAGGATCAGATCTGCTGTTTTTCCATCTGTCATGCGCTTCATAACAGTTGACAATACTTCTCTGTCCAGTGGAAGTGCCCGCATAAAGACAACTTCAAGTCCAGCTTCTTCTGCCACAAGCTTCACTGCTTCCCCGCTTTCATTCGCTTTCGTTCCTTTGTATATATCTGTATTTGCCGTAATAATTGCTACTCTCATATCGTACCTCCAACGTTCATTTGTGATAGTCATATACTTTTATATTTTAACCCTTTTATGAAAATAATGCAATCTTACACATACAGAATCAATAAAATATCATACTATAAAGCTTTGCGGTACAGCATCTCCACATCCTTTAATGTTGTCTGTCTTGGATTAGCCGCAATATTTCCACTCTTCATCGCATCTGCAGCCATCTGTGGAATCTTATCTTCGGTTACACCGACCTCGGAAAGTGTTTTTGGAATTCCCAGAGATGCATTCAGTTTCTTGATTTCTTCTACCAGCATTTCCGGTTTAAAATCTTTCACCGGCTCTTTTTCTTCGCTGATATAATTGTATATCTTTTCGTAACGTCCATGATCTGCCAGCGCATTATATTCTACAATTACCGGAAGAAGGATTGAATTGGCCACTCCATGCTGTACACCAAAGAATGCGCTGACCGGATGTGACATGGCATGTACATCTCCAAGTCTTGCCCAAGCAAATGCAATTCCCGCAAACATACTTCCTGACATCATTGCACATGCAGCTTCCTCGTCCTTTCTGTTTGCCACAAATCTACGGATATTACCGCCGATCAGTTCCATTGCTTTTTCTGCCATTGCATCAGAAAACGGTGAAGCGCCAAGTGATGTATATGCTTCCCATGCATGGATCAGTGCATCAATTCCACATGAAGCCGCAACCATCGGTGGTACAGACATGATCATCTCCGGATCTAACAGTGCGTATTTTGGAAGTAATTCATAGCTGAAAACCGTTAATTTATAATTTCTGGAGGTATCTGTAATAACGGAGAACGCCGTAACTTCACTTCCGGTACCTGCTGTAGTAGGGATTGCTATGATTGGTTCGATCGGTCCCGGAACAAGATGTGCACCTTCATACTCTGTAATGGATCCGCCGTATCTTGCCAGAACACCTACTGCCTTGGCAACATCCATCGGGCTTCCTCCTCCAAGTGCAACTATACTTGTCGCTCCTGATTCCTTATATACCTTTGTCGCCGCATTTACCATATCTACTGTAGGGTTTGGAAGAATATCAAGGAAACTTACTGTTTCTATACCTTCTGCCTCCACAATATCCAGCACTTTCTGTACGACTCCTAATTTCTCCAGTCCTCTGTCTGATACTACCATCATCTTTTTAGATCCGCTTTTTTCAAGAAGCTCCGGCAGTCTTTTTAAAGAGCCTACACCAAATACAATATCCTGCGGTACTTTGAACGTGTAATCTTTCATTTTTATCATCCTCCAGATTCTTATTGTCTATTATGGTAAAAAAAAGAGACCACACCCTGACGAGTATGGCCCCTTTACCAATTCCTAATTCATATTATAGACACATTCTATTCTATATTTCAAGTGTTTTTTGAATTTTAAGTCATAATTCTAAATAATGATACACACCATGCCTCCATTACTGTCATTCACAACCTTTTGCATAGTATCCTGAAGTTTTTCCTGGCTTTCGTCATTAATAACTGCCATTTTATTCTTCATCCCGTCCATGACAAGTTCTTCTACTGTCTTTCCGAATATACTGGTTTTCCAGATACCTCCTTCCATTTTTTCCTCATTTTTAATATACTGGATCAAATCTTTCGCCTGCTGCTCATTTCCAACAATCGGGGCTATCTCCGTCTCTATATTAGCACGGATCAAATGAATGGACGGCGCCTGCGAATGAATTTTCACCCCATATTTATTTCCCTGTCTGATAATCTCTGGTTCATCCAGTACGATCTCTTCTTTTGTCGGACTGACTACTCCATACCCTTTCATCCGGACTGCAGTAAATGCATCTTCTACATTTTCATATTCATTCTTTAAGATTGAAAGTTTCTGCATCGTCTTTATCAGATCATACTGGCCTGTGATCGTAGTTCCTGTCATCTCACTTAACATTTCATAATAATATTTTTCATACATGTGGATCTGAATGATAACACAGCCTGTATCCATCTGTATCTGTTCTACATACCAGTCTTTTATGTATGGACTTTCCGGTCTTCCGGTTAAAGCTGCCGCATCTCTGATCTCTTCCAGGTGTTCGAGGATTTTTTGTATATGTTCCAGAAGGTCCTGTTTGATCTTGTGTGTAACCGGAAGCATTTCCACCCATTTCGGTATATAAAACTGTACCTCAGATATCGGGAATTCATACAAAACGGCCTCCAGAATCCGATAAATATCTTCTTCCTTTATTTGTTCACAATTTACGGTCATTGCTTTAACTCCATATGTATCTTCCAGTTTTTTTGCCTTCTCCTTAGCCTCCTGGCCATGTGGTTTTTTTGAATTCACCAGTACTACAAATGGTTTTCGGATAGACTGAAGTTCTCTTATAGTCCGTGCCTCCGCATCTTCATAATTTTCCGGCAGAATATCTGTAATCGTTCCATCGGTTGTTACCACGATTCCTATCGTTGCATGTTCATGAATCACTTTTTGTGTACCGATCACCGCTGCCTTGGTAAATGGTATTTCTTCCTGATACCACGGAGTCTTTACCATACGTTCATGCCCGGCCTCCTCGTGTCCCGAAGCACCCTTTACCATATATCCGACACAGTCAATCAGACGGATCCTTACTTCAACATCCTGGTCCAGACGTATCACTGCAGCATCTTTCGGTACAAATTTGGGCTCTGTTGTCATAATCGTCTTGCCTGCCGCAGACTGAGGAAGTTCGTCTCTTGTCCGCTCTTTCTTATGTTCATCTTCCATTCTTGGCAACACCATTACATCCATAAAGCGTTTGATAAATGTCGATTTTCCTGTTCTTACCGGTCCGACAACGCCGATATAGATTTCTCCGTTTGTTCTCGCTTTTATATCTTTATATAACTGTTCTGTGTCCACTTTCCCTGCTCCTTCCCGTTGTGCTGTTAAAGTATATGCACTTCTTCGCTCTTTATAGAACTTGCACTACAGATCAATAGTCATTTTCTATCATTTCCGTATCTGTTTAGCATTTGTTTATGCATCTGTAATTTGTTAAAATATAAGCAAAGATAAAGTTTTATTACAAAAAGGAGATTCTTATTATGGAAAGACATCAGATTACCGGACACACCGAATTAATCGGTCTTCTGGCTTATCCAATCCGCCACTCGCAGTCACCTGCAACACATAATGCAGCTTACGAAAAGCTAGGTGTTGACATTGTAAATCTTGCATTTGAAGTAGATGCACCTGAACTTGAAGATGCAATCAAGGGCTTACGCGCACTGAAGATGCGTGGTGCCAATGTTTCTATGCCAAATAAGACAATCGTACATCAGTATCTGGATGAAATCTCTCCGGCTGCCAAACTCTGTGGTGCGGTAAATACCATCGTCAATAAAGACGGCTACCTGGTCGGACACATCACAGACGGTATCGGTTATGTACAGTCTTTAAAGGACAATGACATTGACCCTACCGGAAAGAAAGTAACAATTGTAGGTTCCGGCGGAGCTGCTACTGCTGTTGAGATCCAGGCTGCACTGGATGGTGTTGCTGAGATGTCTATCTTCGCAAGAGATGACAAGTTCAAACAGAATGCACTCGATACGGTAAAGAAAATTAACGAAAATACCAATTGTAAAGCAACATTCTACCCTCTGGAAGATCTGGATAAATTAAAAGAAGAGATGCATTCTTCTTATCTTTTCACAAATGCCACAGGCGTTGGAATGAAGCCACTCGAAGGAATCACTTATATTCCTGATCCTTCTTTCTTCCGTCCTGATCTTATCGTCACAGACGTTGTCTACGCCCCACACGAAACAGCAATGTTGAAAATGGCAAGACACGCCGGATGTAAAACAATGAACGGACAGGGCATGATGCTCTTTCAGGCAATTGCAGCTATCGAACTGATCCTCGGCAAGCGTGTGGACAGTGAATACATGAAAGAAAAACTGGGAATTTCCTACGTTTATGAAGATTAAGGAGAATTTTTCTATGAACACTGTAAAAGTAAGAAATCTGGAACTCGGAAATGGAATTCCGGCAATCTGCATTCCTAATGTCGGAAAGACAAAAGAAGACATCCTTTCCCTTACCCGTACATATCTTGGCATGCATATGGATCTGATGGAATGGCGGATGGACTGGTACGAAGATGTTGAAGATATTGCAAAAGTCTCAGAACTCGTCAAAGAACTTCGTGATGTAATGGGCGATACTCCTCTTCTCTGTACCTTCCGTACAGACAAAGAAGGCGGCGTACATCCAATGTCCACAGAAAAATATGCCGAACTTAACAAAGCAGTTGCAGCAACCGGCAATGCTGATATTATTGACGTAGAGATCTTTACAGGAGATGACATTGTACGGGAGATGATTGATGCAATCCACGCTTCCGGTGCAAAGGTCATTGCCTCTAATCATGATTTTGACAAAACACCTGCCAAATCTGATCTCATTTACCGTCTCCGCAAAATGCAGGATATGGGGGCCGATATTCCTAAAATGGCTGTTATGCCACAGACCAAAAAAGATGTTCTGACCCTTCTTTCTGCTACTGAAGAGATGGCATCAGACTATGCCGACAGACCGATCATCACCATGTCTATGGCTGGACTTGGAAGTATCAGCCGTATTGCCTGCGAGGCATTTGGTTCCTGTCTGACATTTGGTTCCGGAGCACAGGCTTCTGCACCTGGACAGATCGGAGCAGAAAAATTACATCAGGCACTTCAGATTGTGCACGATGCATTGTAAAAAACGAAAAAAGAGAGAGGGCCCATGGATATTCCCACAGGCCCTCATTTTATGTTTATTACATTTATTTTAATATATTATCCTGCCACACAACATAACACAGACACATATTTTTTATCCCTGTTTTTTCTGTGTAAGAAGCCTCTGCGCTTCTTCATCTCTTTTGGCATCTACCTGATCCAGTTCCTCTGTTGTAAGCACTCCCAGTTTTTTCTTCTGGAAATCCATATTAGAAAGTAACAGGTTCATTGCAAAGCCGACGAGCAATGCCCATCCGGATCCTTTGAACGCCAATACCGCTGCCATAACACCTGCAATACTCTTATCTGTGTTAGACTGACAATATTCCATACCAATTCTTGCACAGACATAAGCCTGGAACAATAATGTAATTGCTGATCCGACTCCCATGATTGGTTTCATGAAAGATACGATCGGTACCAGGATAACACTGATAAATGTCGCCATACGGAAAGAACTCATTCCACCAATCAATGATTTCATTGCTTTCTTTCCTTCTTTGTAACGCATCGCTACTGATACGGTCATTCCAACCCATAACGGTCCTGCCAGCGGTGGGAATGGTGCAAAAATTGCAAGGATCAGGTTTCTTAAGCCACTGATCAGATTAGATCTGCTTGAGTTAAAGTCGATATATTCATCGCTTCTGCTCTCCTGCGCTTCCTCTACCAGCGTCTTCGATGTAACAAAATCTCCAAACGCCAGTACATAACAGATCAAAGCCAGAGGTATGGCACTGATAAATTTCGAAAGCGGCGGAAAACCTACCGCAAAGATACTGACTGTATGGAATATATTACTGAAATCAGGAATTCTGATGACTGTTCCAAGTTCTAATACAGGTTTTGATAATTCTCCAAGCGCAACTCCTGCCACCATAGCGATCAGATATGGGAACAAGTTGCCGTATTTTGCCATAATATCTAATATCTTATATTTACTTCTGTTCTTTTCACAGAACGGTGAAAAGCTTAAAAATGCAAGTAATAATGTACCGGCAAGCGTTGCTACCGGTGCCGTCATAAGCTGGCTTCCATCTGATAATTGTCCCTGCAATACCGTAATCGGTGCTGCGATCAGGATACCACCTTTAATTGAATTTGGCACACCATTTACAAATTTGTCTGCCAGTTTCGTAATTCCCATAAATATAAATACAAATGCGACCAGAAGCTGCAATGCGATCATCGCCTGGATTCTGTCTGGTCCTTTTTCAAACCCATTTAAATACGCCAGGGTAAATGGAAGTGTCGGAGTAATCCATCCCGGGACTACCGGATCTCCTAACCATCCATGAAGCATATACATAAATACTTCAATGATGACACAGCTCCATGCAAGTTCATATGGAAGTCCAAGATTATCAGTCAGGTACGGAATGGAACTTAAAGCTGTAGCGCCAAGGATCAGACCCTGAAAAAATTCCACATATTCTACTCTGTAATGGATTCCAGGAATTCTCCACTGAAATGGTCCAAGAGGAATATAAGGAAGTTCATTAGCTCTTTTTGCTTTTTTCGGACTCATCTTTGAGCGTCCTCCTTCGTTTTAATAATTTTTACATACAATTTTTTCGTATGCTTCAGGAATCAAAAATTTACTATAACATAATATCAGTTATTCCATAAAAAACATCTATGGAATAACCTGTATTTTCCTCTATTTCTTCGGCATTTTCTATGAATGTCTTTTTTTTAACAATACCATGTTAAAAGAAAGGGACTGTCTATCCGTCATTATTCGGAACAACAGTCCCTTTTTATACCAAATATACAAGAAAAGTTGCCGGTGGCTGGTTTTCTGTATTCTTGATTATATTTTACAATGCACTCTTTCCGAAGATTTTCTTGTGCTGTGCTACTAAGTAGAGGGAACTTAAAATAGCAAGGATTGCAAATACTAATAACATGATCATGAGGCTGTATACTGCATTTGCCTCACCAGATGCTTTTGTAAGCTGTGCTGCTACTACCGGAATCAGGTAGCTTGCTGCACCCATAAATGTGTAATAAATACCTGTGTTTCTTCCCTTTGGTCCCGGGTTAAATAACTGAACCACTGCAAGACCAGTCTGAAGAGCACCACCTGCTGCAAAGAATCCTAACATTGCAATTGCAATGTAGATAATTGCTACCTGATGAATAAACAGAACACCTGCAAGTGCTACTGCAGTACAGATAGAATCAATCAAGACAACTTTCAGCGGGCTCCATTTTAATTTAGCCATCATGAATGCCCAGAAAAGTACTGCACAGATAGAACCAATCGTATAGATAGAAGTCATACCTGCTGCCTGCATCTCAGAAAGTCCACATACGGATAATCCGAACGCTTTTGTATACTGCTGAGCACCATACATGATTGCCATGCAAAGGAATGCATAAAACATTACCAGAAATACTACAAATTTCCCTGGCTTTGTAAGCATTGCTGCTTTCGCTGCATCGATCTCTGCCTGCACTGCATCTTTTGATTTGCCATCAGTTCCTTCTGATGCCTTCTTCTGATCATCATATACGAATGGTGCGATAATTGCAAGTACCAGACAGATAATTGACATAACTACCGGAATCATAACATTTAATTTCCAGTTTCCGCTGTTTGCGTTATGTACAACCAGAAGTGGATATACCATACCTGACAGTGAAACGAAGAATTTGATTCCTACAAGTGCTGATCCAGGTGCTGCCGGATAAGCTTCCTGTACTGCAGGATATCCTGAAGCATCCCAGAATCCAGAAGTTGCAACTCCAGATGCAAAACCGCATACAGAAGCAACCAGTGCACTCTTAGTAAATAAGAATCCAAGGAAGCAGATAATATATAACGCTGCTCCACCGATCATCAGTTTCTTACGTCCGACACGGTCTGAGATCTCTCCACCGATCCATACGCTTACGAATTTACCAAATCCAGTCCATGCTACTGCGGTACTTACTGCTGCAAGTCCTGCTGCATATGCTGCCGACTGCGGATCTGACATATTGAATCCCCACTGTTTTGCGAAATTCACATTATTCTGGCTTAAAATGATTGCCTGAATACCATGTGTCAGATAGCAAAAATATACACAGATGATAGACCATAAATATTTCTTTGCTTTCATTCCCTCATTCTCCTTTATCAAGTTGTTTTATTTTGCCTGTGCTTTCTGAAATTCCTGATACTCAGCAAGCGGCATTTCTTTTCCTACGAACAGCCCATAGTTTACTGCTCCCTGCTGCTGAAGCATTCCTACTCCGCCAATTGCCTTGCATCCTGCTTCTTCTGCTTCCAGGATCATCTTTGTTTTTTCCGGGCTGTATACAGTATCTGCAACAACCAGATCCTTACGGAATAATGATTTATCTACCAGTGTTACATCCTGGTGTGGTTTCATTCCCATAATTGTAGCATTTACAAGAATATCACATGCTTTGATTGCTTCTTCCAGTTTTGCCTTGTCGTCAAGGTCGTCTACTGTAACTACACACTCTGGGCACTTTTCAGCTAATTTGGCCTTTGTTCCTTCTGCTCTTTCGAAGAATTTATCTTTAATATTGAAGATATTTACTTCTTTTGCTCCGTCCAGTGCCAGCTGAACCTGAATTGCTGTAGCAGCTCCGCCTGCTCCAAGAACAACAACCTTTTTGTCTTTTACAGGTACTCCGTTGAGTTCCAGATTCTTAACAAATCCGACACCATCTGTAATGTGTCCTGTGATCACTCCGTCATCGTTAACAAATACATTGCAGGCTCCGATAATCTCAGCTGCAGGTGACAGCTTATCTACCAGCTGTGCTGCGATGTTCTTGCATGGCATAGTGAAGTTACCACCACGCATATTTAATAAACGAATAGACTCGAATACTTTTGGCATTTCCTCTTCTGTTACGTCAAATGCCATATAAGCATAATCTAAGCCATCATGCTGGAAGCTGAAGTTGTACATTGCAGGAGATCCTGAATGTCCAACTGGTGTTCCAAATAATGCCATTAAGCCTGTATGTCCGGAAATTCTTTTTTCCATGATCTTAACCCTCCTGGTTTTCTTTTATTCATAACAGCCCGCATACTACGAGCTGTCACATACACATTTCTTACAATTTCTATATATAATGATTAAAGTTTTAATGCCACATCATAAGCTTCTTTTGTAGCATCCAGTGCACGACGTGCTCTTACTGCATCACCTACTACATGAACTTCCGGAACGATGTCCTTTAATTCATCAGCGAAGTCATATACAACATTCTGACCATCGCGGTGTGTATAACGGGAGCTGAATCCCATAGAAAGAACTACAGTATCGAATCCTCTTGCTTCATAGATAGTCTCATCAGACTTATCCGCTGCATTCTTGTAGCTTACTCCATCTGAGAAGATTTCAGATACAGCAGCGCTTGTAATCTGCTCGATTCCGTATTTTTCGAAGGCTTCCATAAGGAAGATACGATGCTCGTGGATTACGTCTGGTCCGATCGCATCTCTCATCTCGATAACAGATACTTCATGTCCCTGTTCAGCAAGGAAATCTGCTGTCTCGGCACCTACCATACCTCCACCTACAACTAAAACTTTATGTCCTACCGGACGTGTTCCTTCCAGGCAGTCCACACCATATACGATATCAGGATTATGGATACCTTTGATAAATGGAAGAACTAATGTTTCAGATCCTGTTGCGAGGATAACAGCATCCGGTGTATCTTCTTTTAACATCTGAGCTGTTACTTTTGTGTTCATCTTGATATTTACACCGGCTTTTTCGCATTTTACGATATAGCTTCTGATCATACCTGTGATGTCACCTTTTCCCGGCGGGTAAGCAGCCAGTCTCATGTTTCCGCCAAGTTTATCTGTTGCTTCAAATAATGTTACATCATGTCCACGTCTCTTAGCTGTGAATGCTGCACACATACCTGCTACACCGCCACCGATAACGTATACTTTCTTTGCTTTTTCCGCTTTCGGAAGTCCCTCAACTTCACGTCCAAGTACTGGGTTTACCAGACAGCAAAGAGGTTTACCTGCATACATGTTGGCAACGCATCCCTGCAGACATGCGATACAAGGTGTCATATCTTCCAGTCTTTCTTCCTGAGCCTTTTTCGGAGTATGAGGATCAGCCAGTGACTGACGTCCGAATGCTACCAGATCCGCTTTTCCAAGTTTTACCATCTGTTCAGCGAACTGTGGCTCTGTGTAACGTCCGACTGTGATAACCGGAACGGATACACATTTTTTGATATTTGCTACGAGCTCTGCAGAGAATCCGCCATGAATTCCTGTTGGAGCCCACATATATTCATCTTTCAGATGCACTGCACGTGATACGTGAAGTCCATCGACTCCACAGTCTTCAAGATAAGAAGCGACTGCACACATATCGTGATTATCCAGACCGCCAAACATATCTTCTGTACTGTTAATACGTGCAAGAACTGCGATTTTACCTTCTGTTCTCTTCTTTACTTCTTCAACGATCAGACGGGAAAATCTCATTCTGTTTTCGAAGTTTCCACCAAATTCGTCTACACGTTTGTTCGTTCTTGGTGACATAAAAGAATTCACAAGATAACCATGTGCCATGTGAATTTCTACTGCATCGGCTCCGCCCTTCATTGCGCGGACTGCTGCATCTCCGTATCCTTTAATGAGCTCATATACCTGCTCTGTAGGAACTGCTTCCGGAATATCTCTTCCATCAGCTGCTGCAATAGATGTTGCCGCCTGGATTGGTGCTCCTGCATTCTTAGCATTTCCTTCCGGACCTGCATTCTGAAGCTGAATAGAAATCTTAGCACCTTCTGCATGACAGGCATCGGTAATCTTCTTCAGGCTCTCGATGCTGTTATCATCATACAGACAAGGTTTTCTTGGGCCGCCCTTTGCACCTTTATGAACTACTGTTGCTTCAATTGTGATCAGACCGAACTGACCTTTTGCACGTTCAGCATAGTATGCAACAGACTCATCGCTCCATGTTCCATCTGTTTTTGCAAAGTTGTTTCCCATTGGTGGTACTACGAAACGGTTCTTTACTGTCATTGGTCCGATCTGAATCGGAGAAAACATATGTTTGAACTTCATTATTTTTTTACCTCTCTCTTTTGATCAAATGTGTTTTCTAAATTAGTCAACCATTTCTGGCCAAGCTTCTTTTAATACTTTTTCTGTATTTTCATATGTATAAGCAGCTGCTTCTTTAAGTCCTCTTCCAAGGATCTCATCAGAAATTACTTCTACACCGATAACCTTTGGATCAACTCCGGCATCTTTGATCATCTTAACAAATCCGGCTGTGTCTTTTGCTCCTGTTCCAGGTGCAAGACGATCATGCATTGACTCATCTCTTAAGATTGAATCTGCGTATGGTCTCTCATAAGCATCGTTGATCTGGATAGAAATAACTTTCTTAGCGATTTCCGGTGTCAGGATGTCATATGGCTGATTAGCTCTTACCCAGTGCCATGTATCAAGGATAAGCATTGCATTCTCACATCCAGAAGCTTTTACAACTTCCCAGCCTTTCTGAAGGTTTGGAATACCACTGTATGGCATTGGCTCAACACCGATGATATATTTTCCAGCTCTCTGGCAGAGTTCTTTTAATTTCTGAGCTGTATATTCTACTGAGTAGTTTTCCATCAGTCCACAGTTGATATGGCCAACTCCGAAGAGTTCACACATATGGAAACACATCTGCTCTTTGTATTTCTGCTCGTATGAACGATGTTCTTCACACCACTGAACGATGTACTCAACTTCTGTTACTTTCATGTCATGTTTGTCAAGAATTGCAAGAATGTCTTCATCATGAAGTCCTTCATTCAAAGCATCAACATAAGTCTCTGCACGAAGACCGATTCCTTCGTATCCTGCTTCTTTTGCAGCGATAACACGATCTTCAAATTTGCACTGATCTCCAAGTGTCCATGAACTTACTGTGATTGGATTCTTTTTTGACATAATTCTACCTCCATTGTTAAAATTGAACAGATTCCATTTTTTCTTAATGTTCAATCTAGTAATATTTGCTATGGTTTGATTATATATCCTTGTTAAATAAAAAACAAATTAGTTATTTTATTTTAATTTATAGATTTTATTCATAGGTTTTTACCTTCCGTTCATGATAAGATATAGACATATATAAATATAACGAAAGAAAGGGGGCCGGCTTTATGAATCTGTATCATCTAAGATATTTTGCCACACTGGCCCATCTGGAGCATTACACAAAAGCCGCTGAAATTCTTGCCATCACTCAGCCAAGTCTGAGTCATGCTATTGCATCTCTTGAAAAGGAACTAGGGGTAAAACTTTTCGAGAAGGAGGGCCGTAATGTAGCACTTACCAAATGTGGACAGGCTTTTCTTATTGATGTTGAACAGGCTTTGGATATGATTGATTCCAGCGTTAACAAGCTTCAGATGACAGGTCGTGGCGAAGGTCGTATCGATATCGTGGAACTTCGTGCTCTAAGCAGTACCGTTGTTCCCAATTTCGTAAAAGGATTTCTGGATTCTACGCCGGATAAAAAAATTGATTTTTATTTTCATAGTTCCACAGGTCTTACTTCTGATATGATTCAGGGATTAAAAGACCGGAAATATGACATCGCATTTTGCTCTATGATGGACAATGAGCCGCTGATTGAATTCACACCTGTCGCAAAGCAGGAACTGGTGTTGATCGTACCCAAAGGTCATCCACTGGAAGGACGCAGCTCTATTGATCTGAAAGATACACTTGCTTATCCGCACATTGCATTTTCCAAGCGAAGCGGCTTAAGACATGTCATTGACAAATTGTTTAAAAAATGCGGAGGTTATCCGCAAATTGCCTACTCTATGGAAGAAGACCAGGGAGTTGCCGGTCTTGTCGGTGCAGGCTTCGGTATCGCAGTTGTTCCAAAGATGCCGGTTCTTTCCTATATGCCTGTATCCATTATCGAAATCGAAAAGCCTTCCTGGGAAAGACTCTTTTATATGGCTACTTTAAAGAATGTTTATCAGGCGCCTGTTATCATGGACTTTAAAAAATACGTAACCGAACACGCAGACCTGTAAAAAATAACAGAGACGAAAGATTGTTAAAAAACTTTCGTCTCTGTTATTTTTATATCATATCTGCTTAATCTTTTTATTATTCCCACGGAAGAGCTGTGTGTTCTGCTTTTCCGACACGCAGCATCAGTTCATTTACCGCTTCTTTCGGACTTTTATCTTCAAACAGTACCTTATTTACTTCCTCAATAATCGGAAGTGATACATTGTATTTCTTTCCGAGCTTTGCCGCTGCCTTTGCAGAATATACGCCTTCTACCACCATCTTAACTTCATCCATGGCTTCCTTCATAGTTTTACCCTGTCCCATCAGATATCCGGCTTTACGGTTACGGCTGTGTACACTTGCACAGGTTACAATAAGATCTCCGATACCTGCCAGACCGCCAAATGTCTCAGCCGCACCTCCCATCTTTACACCAAGTCTTGATATCTCGGCAATTCCACGGGTAATTAATGCTGCTTTGGTATTATCTCCGTATCCCATGCCATCCGCAACTCCTGCCGCAAGTGCAATAACATTCTTAAGCGATCCACCAAGTTCAATTCCCAGAATATCCGGACTAATATATACACGGAACACTTCATTCATAAAGAGCTGCTGTAAATACTTTGCAGTCGCCTCTGTATGTGCTCCAATGCAGACCGTCGTGGGAAGGCCTCTTCCTACTTCCTCGGCATGACTTGGTCCGGAAAGGACCGCCACATCTGCCTGCGGTATCTCTTCTTCAATTTGCTGAGACAGAGTCATCAGCGTATCTTCTTCTATTCCTTTTGCTACATCCACTAAGATCTGTCCATCTTTTACATATGGATTGATCTTTTTTGCGGTATTTCTTACATGGATTGACGGTACTGCAAGTACAACTACATCCTTTTCTTCTACTGCCTCTTTTATATCCGCGGTAAAGAATATTCCCTCTGGAATCTTTACTCCAGGAAGCTTACTCACATGTTCTCTCTTCTCACTCAGCATGCGGACTTCTTCTTCCTGATATGACCAGACTGTCACATCATGTCCGTTTTTATATAAAAGCAGTGCCAGTGCTGTTCCCCAGCTTCCGGCTCCGATCACACTTACTTTTGCCATAAGAGCCTATCCTTTCTTTTATCGTCTCTGACTATTTTTTATCTTTTCCCCCGACACTGATTTTATTTTCCGTGCCGCTTAAAAGTCTCTTTATATTCGCTCTGTGTCTCCAGAATGCCAGTATCATCAAAAATGCTGCAATCCCATACATCTCACGCAGATACGCTACATTTTCCACATGAAATCCTCCGTGTTGACCATATACAATCACACTGATCAGATAAATCGTAACAACTGTCATAGATCCAAGTGATACATATCTTGTTGTTGCGACGATTGCAATAAATGCTGCAAGACAGATCAGTACGATCCATATATTTGTTGTACTGATGATAAGTCCTGCCGTTGCCGCAATTCCCTTTCCACCTTTGAAATTCAGATAAAATGGATAGTTATGTCCAAGAACCACGCCCATTCCTGCATACATAGAAAGTAACGGCATCATATCCGTATGAGTCTTCCCATAGATCATGTGTACAACCACTACTGCCACAACACATTTAAAACAGTCTCCCAGCAGCGTAACTCCTCCGGCTTTCCATCCCAAAGTACGGAGTGCATTTGTTGTTCCCGCATTTCCGCTTCCTTTTTTTCTTAAGTCAACACCATTCTTTTTCCCGTATAGATATCCGGTCTGAATCAGTCCGAACACATATCCGACAAGCACACATATCAACCGTTCCATGATTACTGATCCTTTTCCTTTCTTTCCCTGATGAAGAATTTCAAAGCTGTACCACGGAATCCAAAGGCCTCACGAATCTTATTCTCCAGATATCTGGTATAAGAAAAGTGCATCAGTTCTTTATTATTTACAAAAATTACGAATGATGGTGGTTTTACCGCTACCTGTGTAATGTAATACAGTTTCAATCTCTTTCCTTTATCTGACGGTGGCTGCTGCATCGCAACTGCTTCTGTCATAATCTCGTTCAGGACACCGGTCGCAACACGCAGTGTCTGATTCTCGATCACCATATCGATCATATCATATAATTTGTTCAAACGCTGTCCTGTCTCTGCTGACACATACATAATCTCTGCATATGGCATGAATGAAAGCACACGACGTACGTTATTCTCATACTCTCTCATGGTCTTGTCATTCTTTTCAATGGCATCCCATTTATTTACAACAATAATGATACCTTTTCCTCTTTCATGTGCAATACCTGCAATCTTGGCATCCTGTTCGGTGACACCTTCTGTCGCATCGATCACGACCAGTACTACATCTGCACGTTCTACCGCCGTTACAGTACGGATGATACTGTAACGTTCCAGTTCTTCTTTAATTTTGCTCTTTCTTCGAAGTCCGGCAGTATCAATGAAGACATAATCTTTTCCGTTATACTTAACGTTTGTATCAATTGCATCTCTGGTCGTTCCGGCTACGTCAGATACGATCACACGCTGCTTTCCTGTCAACTTGTTAATGATAGAAGATTTTCCTACGTTCGGTTTTCCTACGATTGCCACTCTCGGACGTTCATCTTCTTTTTCTTCCGCTTCATGTTCCGGGAAATGTGCGATCACTGCATCTAACATATCACCGATTCCCAGTCTGGAAGCAGCCGATACCGGCACCGGATCACCAATTCCCAGATTATAGAATTCATATACATCCGGCATGAACTTATCAAAATTGTCAACTTTATTCACAGCCAGTACAACTGGTTTCCCGGATCTTCGAAGCATATCCGCAACCTTGGAATCTGCATCTACAAGCCCCTGTCTTACATCTGTGATAAAAATAATCACATCTGCAGTATCAATGGCAATCTGTGCCTGTTCTCTCATCTGAGAAAGGATAATGTCCTTGCTCTCCGGTTCAATACCCCCTGTGTCGATCATAGTAAATTCTTTATCCAGCCATGTAACATCGGCATAGATACGGTCTCTTGTTACTCCAGGCGTATCTTTGACGATCGAAATCATCTCTCCCGCCAGTACATTAAAAAGGGTCGACTTACCGACATTTGGTCTTCCCACAATAGCAACTACTGGTTTACTCATCTTAACTCTCCTCTATATTTCATTCTATATTTGTCACTTAACGATACTATTATACATTACCTTTGTCAAATAGTCCAATCAGTAGTTGACCTTTTTATAGAAAAAGTGTTATAAATAATTAGGAATAACTTATCATATAAAATACACAGGAGTTTTTATTATGCCAAATATTAAATTAATGGAAAGCGGTCTTCCTGTTGCACCACTTAAAATCGGTGCTCTGGAATCATGCCGCGAACTTGGTGAAAAAGTAAATGATTACATTGTACAATTCAGAAAAAGCACAATGGACAAGAACACAGATTCACCATTATATTATAATTACATGCGTGACAATTACCTGATCGATTGTCCGTGTCCACGTTTTGGAAGTGGAGAAGCCAAAGGACTTCTGACAGAATCTATCCGTGGGGCAGATCTTTTCCTCATGGTAGATGTCTGCAATCATAGTCTTACTTATTCTGTAAATGGTCATTTAAATCATATGTCACCGGACGACCATTTTCAGGATTTAAAAAGAATCATTGCTGCTGCTAACGGAAAAGCACGCCGTGTCAACGTTGTAATGCCTTTCCTCTATGAAAGCCGTCAGCACAAGCGTACCAAACGTGAGTCTCTGGACAGTGCCCTCGCACTTCAGGAACTGATCGATATGGGTGTATCTAATATCTTTACATTTGATGCCCACGATCCACGTGTTCAGAATTCCATTCCACTTCACGGATTTGACAGTTTCAATCCTCCGTATCAGTTCATGAAAGCATTGTTAAAAGCTGAGCCGGATCTTAAAGTAGACAAAGAACACTTAATGATCATCAGTCCGGACGAAGGAGCTATGCAGCGTGCTGTATACTTCTCTAACGTTTTGGGCGTGAATATGGGTATGTTCTACAAACGTCGTGACTATTCAACGGTTGTAAATGGTAAAAACCCGATTGTCGCTCACGAATTTTTAGGTGAACATCTTGATGGAAAAGATGCGATCATCATTGATGATATGATTTCTTCCGGTGAAAGTATGCTCGATGTTGCAAAACAGATTAAAGACCGTGGAGCAAACCGCGTATTTGTCTGCACTACATTCGGACTTTTTACAGACGGATTCGAGAAATTCGATGAATATTATGAAAAAGGATATATCGACCGTGTGATTACTACCAATCTTACTTATCTTCCTGCCGAAGCAAAGGAAAAACCTTATTTCCTGATTGCAGACATGAGTAAATTCATTGCATTGATCATTGATTCTATGAATCATGACATCAGTATCGGAAAAGTTATGGATCCAACTGAGAAGATTCACCGTCTTCTTGAGAAACACAACGGTACTTTGTAAAAATACAGAGAACTTGCCACCGGCGACTTCTCTTGCATACTGTGATAACAAAAGAACCTGCCATTGGCAGGTTCTTTTGTTTAATTTGTAAAATCACTGTAAGCCGTTCCGTCTTTCAGATCTTGTTTTTTTGCCGCAGCCATTTCCGAAACCGTTACAAGCTGATAACCTTCTTCTTCAAGTTTCGGGATAAGTTCCAGTGCTGCGTCAATCGTCTGACTATGAATATCATGCATCAGTACAATATCCCCATCTTTCAGATTCTTCATTACACTGTCAATCGTGCTCTGCGTGTTCCTTGTCTTCCAGTCCAGTGTATCTACATTCCAGAGAATCATTGGCATGCCCACATTCGACTTTACCGTATCATTGATTGCACCATACGGAGGTCTGAGCAGCGTTGCCGGACTTCCACAAATGTTTTTTATATTCCGGTTCGTATCATCAACTTCTTTTTTTACTGCCGCACCATCAATCTTTGTCAGCTGCTGGTGATCATATGAATGATTTCCCAGTTCATTTCCGTCTTTCAGCATCTGCTTTACAGCATCAGGATATAATTTCACATTTTTTCCAAGCATAAAAAATGTCGCATGCGCATTATACTTTTTCAACTGATTCAGAAGTTCTGACGTTCTTGGACCCGGACCGTCATCAAAAGTAAGTGCGATCATTGGCTTTTTCGGATCTATTGCTACTTTTTCTTTCGAAATCAGCTCACCCTTTTCGTTGAATTTGCATTTCTCAAGTCCGATCTTTACCTCTCCCGTTGCTACAATCCCTTTGGAATCAAAATAATATTCTTTTTCATTGATTGTCTGCCAGCCGGTCAGTGCTTTTCCTTCATCTGTCAGATAAGCCTTTCCATCATCTTTGGCCACCCAGCCGGATCTCTGCATAATTCCTTTATTATCAAAGCAATAAAGTGCACCTTCTATCATCTGCCAGCCGGTTACTTTCTTTCCATCTGAATCAAAATAATATGTATTTCCTTTTGATACCACAAAATCCGATGTTATATATGTTCCATCGTATTTTTTAAATTTATTTCCTTCCCATACACCAGTCGGATTCTTTACCTTACATGTTCCGTTCTTTATTGTAACCTGTACCTTCTTTTTCCAGTCTCCTTCCAGATTTTTTTTAATATTGGAATTTAATTTCGCAATGATCACATACGTTCCTTCTGTATTCGCATCCGCTTTGCTTAAAAATGTAATATTCTTTCCTTTTTTCAGATCTTTAGCGAAATCTTCTGCTGTATAATCTTTTGTTAATTTGTTTCTATCTTTATCCCGGATCTTTATGTCCGCCGAATAAGCCGGAAGCTGTTCTCCCTGCTTAATCTCTACATCCGCCACCTGTATGGTTATCTGCGCCGGTTTTCGCAGGATTCCTCTTACTACCGGTATTGCAATCGCAACTATACAAATAGTAAAAAGAGTAAGACCCACCCGAATGTTTCTTACTCTTCTCCGATTCCTTCGTCTTCTTCGAATTTCTGTATTATCCATCCCTAGTATCCCCCCAGATTTCATATCATTGCATAATCCTAGGATACTCTAATTCGACATATTTCGCAATTAAGGGATTCTTACAAATTTATTAAGTTTTGTTTAACATATGACACGTACACGTAACACTTCACCAATCTGTTTTAATTCCTCTACAACACCATCCGGCACCTCAGAATCTACATCGATCATCGTATATGCATATTTTCCCTTACTCTTATTTGTAAGGTCTGCGATGTTCATATTGTCTTTGGCAAGGATCGCTGATATCTGACCGATCATATTCGGCACATTGTGATGCAATACCAGAATACGCGTCTTATCGCCTCTCAGTCCCATATCACAGTCCGGATAGTTCACGGAATGTTTGATATTACCATTTTCCAGATAATCCATCACTTCTTTGACTGCCATCTTCGCACAATTATCTTCGGACTCTTCTGTAGAAGCTCCGAGATGAGGAATTACAATCGCGCCTTTGACACCTGCGATTTCCGGTGTCGGGAAGTCTGTGACATAATGTTTTACTTTTCCAGCTACAAGTGCATCTACCATTGCCTCGGAATCTACCAGTACATCCCTTGCAAAGTTCAGCACGATCACTCCTTCTTTCATAAGACCCAGTGCATCTTTTCCGATCATGCCTTTCGTACTGTCAAGTGCTGGTACATGCACCGTGATATAATCACAGTTTTCATAAATTTCATCTACATTTGTTGTATGATGGATACTTCTTGACAGTCTCCATGCAGAATCTACGGATACATACGGATCATATCCATATACATCCATACCAAGATGTGTTGCCGCATTTGCAACCAGAACTCCAATTGCACCAAGACCGATCACACCAAGCTTTTTGCCTTCCAGCTCCTGTCCGGCAAATGCTTTCTTGGCTTTTTCTGCATCTTTGGCAATGTTCCCGTCTTCTTCGTTCTCCTGTACCCAGTTGATACCGCCGATGATATCTCTGGAAGCAAGAAGCATACCGGCAATTACCAGTTCCTTTACACCATTCGCATTGGCTCCCGGTGTGTTAAATACAACGATTCCCTGTTCTGCACATTTCTCAAGCGGAATATTGTTCACACCCGCACCGGCTCTTGCAATAGCTTTCAGATCCGGTGCAAATTCCATCTCGTGCATTGCCGCACTTCTTACCAGGATCGCATCTGCTGTTTCTGGTGTGCTTACAGGTGCATAGTCTTTTGTGAATTCATCCAGTCCTACCTGTGAAATTGGGTTCAGATTATGATACTTATACATGATTACAGATTCTCCTTTTCAAATGCTTTCATAAATTCTACCAGTTTCTCTACCCCTTCGATCGGCATCGCATTGTAGATACTTGCACGCATACCGCCGACACTTCTGTGTCCTTTCAGGTTCTCGAATCCGGCTTTTTTTGCCTCTTTCACGAATTTTGCATCCAGATCCTTATCACCTGTTACAAACGGAACATTCATAAGCGAACGGTCTTTTTGAACAACCGTGCCCTTGAACAGTTTGCTTTCATCCAGATAATCATAGAGAATCTTTGCTTTCTTTTCATTGCGCTCTTTGATTGCTTCCAGTCCGCCCTGTTTTTTCAGCCATTTAAACACTTTACCACAGATATAGATTCCATATGCCGGTGGTGTATTGTATAAAGACTTGGCATCTGCATGCGTCTTATACTTCAACATAGTCGGTGTACCTTCTAATACATCATCTGTGATCAGATCCTCACGGATAATTGCGATCACAACACCTGCAGGTCCGACATTTTTCTGAACACCGCCGTAGATCACGCCGTATTTTGACATATCTACCGGTTCAGACAGGAAGCAGGATGATACATCTGCCACCAGTGTCTTTCCTTTGGTATTCGGAAGCTCTTTGAACTTCGTACCATAAATCGTATTATTCTCGCAGATATATACATAATCTGCATCTTCAGAGATATCGAGGTCTGAGCAGTCCGGAATATAAGAAAATGTCTTATCTTCGGAAGATGCGATCACATGGACCTCTCCGTATTTTTCTGCTTCTTTGGCTGCCTTTTTCGCCCACTGTCCGGTTACGATATAGTCAGCCACTTTATTCTTCATCAGATTCATAGGAATCATGGCAAATTGCTGAGACGCTCCGCCCTGTAAAAATAATACTTTATAGTTATCCGGGATATGCATCAGTTCACGGATATCGGCTTCTGCTGTCTCAATAATCTCCTGGAACACCGATGAACGGTGACTCATTTCCATAACCGACATTCCACAGCCCTGATAGTCTAACATCTCTGCTGCTGCTTCTTTTAATACTTCTTCCGGCAATACGGCCGGGCCTGCTGAAAAATTGTACACTCTGCTCATTGTTGTTCCTCCACTTTCCTTTACTTTTTTCTTTTACTATTCTGCATTTTTTGCTTCCAGGTCTTTTTCATCAAAAGCTTCATTGATCGGGGCGCCAGGGGCAACCATCGGCCATACCTTGTCATCACTGTCAATCTGGCAGTCGATCACCACCGAATGTCCGCTCTTTAACGCGTTCGCAAATGCTTCTTTGAATTCTTCCTGGGTTGCCACACGTACTCCTTCTGCTCCCATAGCTTCTGCAAGTTTTACAAAATCTACGGCATCATTGAGTACAGTAGCCGAGTAACGCTGTCCGTAGAACAGGTTCTGCCACTGGCGGACCATACCAAGTACATGGTTGTTAATCACTACCTGGATCACCGGAATATTATGGCGTGCCGCGGTAGCAATCTCATTCATATTCATACGGAAACATCCGTCACCTGCAATATTGACAACGGTCTTTTCCGGTCTTCCGACCTTGGCTCCAAGTGAAGCTCCAAGACCATATCCCATGGTTCCAAGTCCTCCTGAGGTAAGGAGTGTTCTTGGCTCTGTATATTTATAATACTGTGCTGCCCACATCTGGTGCTGTCCGACTTCTGTCGAAATGATTGCTTCACCATTTGTCTGACGGTAGATCTCTTCTACAACAAACGGTCCGCTGAGCACATCCGGATGATAGGTCATCGGATATTTCTCTTTGTAAGACATGATCTGTTCTACCCATGCCTTGTGATCCTGCTGTTCCAGACGCTCATTCATCTTCTGAAGAACGACTTTCAGATCACCGACCACACCTTCTGTGATCAGAATATTTTTATTCATCTCTGCAGCATCTACATCAAACTGTAAGATTTTTGCATTCTGGGCAAATTTCTTTGCATTTCCTGTTACACGGTCACTGAATCTTGCTCCTGCGACGATCAGAAGATCACATTCACTGACTCCGTAGTTGGATGCCTTTGTTCCATGCATTCCGAGCATTCCGGTATATAACGGATCTGTTCCCGGGAATGCTCCTTTTCCCATCAGGGAATCGGTAACCGGAGCATCTACCTTCTTTACGAATTCATATAATTCTTTGCTGGCTTCTGATAATACCGCTCCGCCACCGACAAATATGTATGGTTTCTCTGACTCCCGGATCATACGTACTGCACTTTCCAGATCTTTTTCACAGATATCTTCGGATGGTTTTACAACCTTTGGTTCCTGTGCTGTAAATTCTGCTTTGTTCGCAGTTACATCTTTCGGGATATCGATCAGGACCGGTCCCGGTCTTCCTTCTTTGGCTATCACGAATGCCTTACGTATCGTATCCGCCAGATTATTGACATCTTTTACAATATAGTTATGCTTGGTGATTGGCATTGTAACACCTGCAATATCGATCTCCTGGAAACTATCTTTTCCCAGAAGTGATACTCCTACATTACAGGTAATTGCAACGACCGGAATCGAATCCATGTATGCGGTTGCAATTCCGGTTACAAGGTTTGTTGCACCCGGTCCGCTGGTTGCAAGACATACACCGACTTTTCCTGTCGCTCTTGCATATCCGTCTGCCGCATGAGCAGCACCCTGCTCATGTGACGTAAGGATATGTGTAATCTCATCTTTATGTTTATATAATTCATCGTATACGTTCAAAATCGCTCCGCCCGGATAACCGAATACGGTATCGACGCCCTGCTCTTTCAAACACTCAATTACGATCTGTGATCCTGTTAACTGCATACCATTCATTCCCCTGTCATGATTTATTTTGCTTTTGGAACTTCGAGAATTGCTCCTCTGTTTCCAGAAGTAACCATTGCCGCATATCTTGCAAGATATCCGGTTGTAACTTTTGGTTCTCTCGGAGTCCAGTTTGCTTTTCTCTTCGCAAGTTCTTCATCGGATACATCCAGATGAATAGAAAGGTTCGGAATATCGATCTGGATCAGGTCTCCTTCTTCTACCAGTGCGATCGGTCCACCAACAGCTGCTTCCGGAGATACGTGTCCGATAGATGCCCCTCTGGATGCACCACTGAAACGTCCGTCTGTGATCAGCGCTACACTTGAGCCAAGTCCCATACCTGCGATTGCAGATGTAGGATTTAACATCTCACGCATTCCAGGGCCTCCCTTTGGTCCTTCGTAACGGATAACGACAACGTCACCGGCAACGATCTTACCACCTTTGATCGCTGCAATTGCATCTTCTTCACAGTCAAATACTCTTGCAGGTCCTTCGTGTACCAGCATCTCGTCTACAACAGCGGAACGTTTTACAACGCTTCCGTCCGGCGCAAGATTTCCTTTTAATACTGCAAGCCCGCCTGTTGGTGTGTATGGATTATCAATTGGACGGATTACTTCCGGATCTTTGTTGACCACGCCTTCGATATTCTCTCCAACGGTCTTTCCTGTAACTGTCATACATTCTGTATGCAGAAGGCCTTTCTTATTCAGCTCTGCCATAACTGCATATACACCGCCGGCTTCGTTCAGATCTTCCATGTATGTCGGGCCTGCCGGTGCAAGGTGGCAGAGGTTCGGTGTCTTTTCGCTGATTCCATTTGCAAAATCAATCTCGAAATCCATTCCTACTTCGTGTGCGATTGCAGGGAGGTGAAGCATACTGTTGGTAGAGCATCCAAGTGCCATGTCAACCGTAAGTGCATTCAGGATTGCTTCTTTTGTCATGATATCTCTTGGACGGATATTCTTCTCAAGAAGTTCCATAACCTTCATACCTGCATGCTTTGCAAGACGGATTCTTTCTGAATAAACTGCCGGAATTGTTCCATTTCCACGAAGTCCCATACCAAGTACTTCTGTCAGACAGTTCATACTGTTCGCTGTGTACATTCCGGAACATGATCCGCATGTCGGACATACTTTGTTCTCGAATTCGCACAGATCTGCATCTGACATCGTTCCTGCAGCGTTTGCTCCTACTGCCTCGAACATGCTGGAAAGACTTCTCTTCTGTCCTTTTACATGTCCTGCAAGCATCGGTCCTCCGCTGACGAATACAGTTGGTACATTGATTCTTGCTGCAGCCATCAGAAGTCCCGGTACGTTCTTATCACAATTCGGGATCATAACAAGCGCATCAAACTGATGTGCCATTGCCATTGCCTCTGTAGAATCTGCGATCAGGTCTCTGGTTACCAGAGAATACTTCATTCCGATATGTCCCATTGCGATTCCGTCACAGACTGCTATTGCAGGGAACATGATCGGTGTACCGCCTGCCATGGCAACTCCCTGTTTTACTGCATTTGCGATCTTATCCAGATTCATATGTCCAGGTACGATCTCATTGTATGAACATACGATACCGACCAGTGGTCTGTTCATCTCTTCCTCGGTAAGTCCGAGTGCATTGAACAGCGAGCGGTGAGGCGCCTGCTGTTTTCCTTTTGTTACTGTATCACTTCTCATTCTTTTTTATCCTCCTGTTATCTTTCTATTCAATTTCTTCTATAATATAACTCTGTAAATCCGTAATTCTATGCAGCAGACAATTACTGAATGTTTGCTGCGATCAGACTTCCCATCTCTTCTGTACCAATCTGAGTCTTTCCGTCCGACATAATATCAATCGTACGATATCCGTCTTTTAATACTTTTGAAACAGCTGCTTCGATCGCATCTGCTTCTTTGTCCAGATCAAAGCTGAAACGGAGCATCATTGCTGCTGAAAGGATGGTTGCGATCGGATTCGCGATTCCTTTTCCTGCAATATCCGGTGCAGATCCACCACTTGGTTCATACAAGCCGAATTTTGTCTCATTTAAGCTGGCACTTGCAAGCATTCCGATCGATCCTGTCACCATACTTGCTTCATCTGAAAGAATGTCTCCGAACATGTTCTCTGTAAGGATAACGTCAAACTGTTTCGGATCTTTTACAAGCTGCATTGCACAGTTGTCTACCAACATATTTTCAACTGTTACTTCCGGATAATCCTTTGAAACTTCTTCTACTACTTTTCTCCATAATCTGGAAGAATCCAGTACATTCGCTTTATCTACACTTGTGACTTTCTTACGGCGTTTCATTGCAATATCAAATCCGCGTTTTGCAATTCGTCTAATCTCTTCTTCATTATATGTAAGAGAATCCTGTGCTGTCATTACACCATTTACTTCTTCTGTCTTTCTCTCTCCAAAGTACAGACCGCCGGTCAGCTCTCTCATGATCATCATGTCAAATCCGCCTTCTGTAATCTCTTCTTTCAGCGGGCATGCACCTTTCAGTTCATCATAAAGCACTGCAGGTCTTAAGTTTGCGAAAAGATTCAGCGCTTTTCTGATCTTTAAAAGTCCTGCTTCCGGTCTCTTGGATGGCTCTAACTTGTACCATGGAGATGTCTTTGCATCTCCTCCGATGGAACCCATCAGAACTGCATCACATGCTTTTGCCTCGGCGATCGTCTCATCTGTAAGCGGTACTCCGTGAACATCAATGGATGCTCCCCCCATGAGTAACTGTGTATAATCACAGGTATGTCCATATACTTCTGCAACTTTATTCAGAACTTTCATTGCCTCCGTTACAATCTCCGGGCCAATTCCGTCTCCCTTAATCACACCAATTTTAAGATTCATAGTTCTTCTTCCTTCCTTCGGTAAAAATCTATAAAAATAATATTATCGTATTTTTATGCATGTTTCAAGACTTTAATTGGCTAAATTGACAAATTGCTACATTTTACATACTAAAAAAGACTTTTTATCATATTTCTTGTACACTTTGTTGATTTCTATCCACTCGATACATTCTTGCAATCTCTTTGATAACCGGAAGCTTTTTACAATTGCATGATACAGAGAACTTGCCACTGGCAACTTCTCTTGCATACTTTGGTATAACAAAAAAATTACGGAACACATATTTCTATGTGCTCCGTAATTTTTATTGCCATGCATTCGTAAAGAGCTGCCAGTAGCAGGTCCTGTAGATACCAAAGTATACAACTGCCAGCGGCAGATTCTATGCATGATATTTCGCTGTTTCAAGAATCCGGTTCGCATTTTCCACACGCTCTTTCGATGGCGGATCAATGCCTTCCAGCTGATACGGGATTCCCAGTTCTTTCCATTTATATACACCAAGTGTATGATATGGAAGAACCTCAACTTTCTCTACGTTATCAAGTGTTTCTATAAAGTCATGAAGTCTGTGCAGATACTCGTCTTTATCGCTTCTTTCCGGAACCAGGACGTGACGGATCCAGACTGGTTTTCCGGTATCAGAAAGATACCTTGCCATATCAAGAATATTCTTATTCGTCTGTCCGGTAAGGATCTTATGCTGCTCGTCATCAATATGCTTGATATCTAGCATCACAAGATCTGTCACCTTCATAAGTTCCTGGAATTTACTGAAGAATGGCTCTTCTCTTGTAAATGGATTCCCGCAGGTATCCAGTGTTGTGTTGATTCCTCTTTCTTTGGCTTTCTGGAACAACTCCAGCAGAAAATCGATCTGCAGAAGCGGTTCGCCTCCACTGACGGTAATACCGCCCTTACTTCCCCAGTAAGTGCGGTATTTCCAGGCTTTATCAATCAGTTCATCTGCTGTGTAGAGAGTCCCTGAATTCATGTTCCATGTGTCCGGGTTATGACAGAACTGGCAGCGCATTGCACAGCCGGTCGTAAATATCAGATACCGGACACCTGGACCGTCAACGGAGCCGAAACTTTCCAGAGAATGAATATATCCTTGGGTCATAGTTTTGCTCCTTTTCTTATTTATTACATGTAATTCGCCATGCGCAGCTCGATTCCGCTTTGCTTCATCTCGCTGACGGCTGTCGCCGTATATCATCTGATCCAGATATCATAATTCAAGCAAGCTTGATTATAACATCTGTCTCATCTGATGCATGGCTCATAGCTTTTACATATGATCGTGGCAAGTTCTTGCGATAACGTCTAACTGCTGTTCGCGAGTCAGGTCGATGAACTTAACTGCGTATCCAGATACACGGATTGTGAAGTTAGCGTATTCTGGTTTCTCTGGGTGTTCCATAGCGTCAACCAGTTTGTCTGTACCAAATACGTTAACGTTCAGGTGATGTGCTCCCTGATCGAAGTATCCGTCCATTACATGTGCAAGATTTTCTTTACGCTCGTCATCTGTGTGTCCAAGTGCACTTGGGCTGATTGTCTGAGTATTAGAAATACCATCCAGAGCCAGCTCGTATGGCAGCTTAGCAACAGAGTTAAGAGATGCAAGAAGTCCGCTCTTTTCTGCACCGTAAGATGGGTTAGCACCTGGTGAAAGTGGTTCTCCTGCTTTTCTTCCATCTGGAAGAGATCCTGTAGCCTTACCATATACTACGTTAGAAGTAATTGTAAGGATTGATGTTGTAGGTACAGAATTTCTGTATGTGTGGCACTTGTTCAGTTTGTGCATGAATGTTTTCAGAAGCCAGATAGCCATGTCATCTGCACGGTCATCATCGTTACCGTATCTTGGGAAGTCTCCTTCGATCTCGAAATCTTTTGTGATTCCGTCTTCGTCACGAATAGCTTTAACCTTAGCGTATTTGATAGCGCAAAGTGAATCTACTACGTGAGAGAATCCAGCGATACCTGTTGCGAATGAACGCTTAACATCTGTGTCGATCAGTGACATCTGAGCTGCTTCATAGTAGTATTTGTCATGCATATAGTGGATCATGTTCAGTGTATCAACATACAGTTTGCTTAACCATTCCATCATAGCATCGTATTTTTCCATTACTTCATCGAAGTCAAGATACTCAGATGTGATTGGTCTGTAAGCAGGTCCAACCTGAACTTTGTTCTTTTCATCAATACCACCGTTGATAGCGTATAACAGACACTTAGCAAGGTTTGCACGAGCTCCGAAGAACTGCATCTCTTTACCTGTCTCTGTAGCAGATACGCAGCAGCAGATTGAATAATCATCGCCCCATACCGGACGCATAACATCATCGTTCTCATACTGGATTGAGCTTGTTTCTACCGAAATCAGAGCTGCGAACTTCTTGAAGTTCTCTGGCAGTCTTGAAGAGTAAAGTACTGTAAGGTTTGGTTCTGGTGAAGGTCCCATGTTCTTCAGTGTGTGAAGGAAACGATAGTCGTTCTTTGTTACCATAGAACGTCCGTCCTGTCCAAGTCCACCAACTTCCAGTGTTGCCCATGTAGGGTCTCCTGAGAACAGTTCGTTGTATGATGGGATTCTTGCGAACTTAACCATACGGAATTTCATTACCATGTGGTCGATTAATTCCTGAGCTTCTTTTTCTGTGATCTTTCCAGCTTTTAAGTCTCTTTCAATATAGATATCAAGGAATGTAGAGATACGTCCAACACTCATTGCAGCTCCGTTCTGAGTCTTGATTGCTGCAAGATATCCGAAGTACAGCCACTGTACTGCTTCGTGAGCATCTTTAGCCGGCTGTGAAATGTCATAGCCATATACAGCTGCCATTTCTTTCATTTCTTTCAGAGCTTTGATCTGATCTGCAAGCTCTTCACGAAGACGGAAGTCTGTTCCCTTCATTCCGTGTCTTGCATAACGCTCAAAGTCATACTGTTTTTTCTCGATCAGGAAGTCGATACCATAAAGAGCTACACGACGGTAGTCACCAACGATACGTCCTCTTCCGTATGTATCCGGAAGACCTGTGATGATCTTGTTGTGTCTTGCTTTCTTCATTTCAGGTGTGTAAATATCAAATACTCCCTGGTTGTGTGTTTTATGATATTTTGTAAAGATCTTATGAAGTTCTTCGCTTGGCTGATAACCGTAAGTTGTACAAGCCTGCTCAGCCATCTTAATTCCACCGTATGGCATAAAAGCTCTCTTCAGAGGTTTGTCTGTCTGAAGACCAACAACCTTCTCAAGATCCTTTGTCTCTTCACTGATGTATCCTGGGCCATATGCTGTAAGACCAGATACTACTTCAGTTTCCATATCAAGAACGCCGCCCTTTGCACGCTCTTCTTTCTGAAGTTCCTGAAGCTTACCCCATAATGTATCGGTTGCTTCTGTTGGTCCTTCCAGGAAGGATTCGTCTCCTTCATATGGTGTATAGTTCTCCTGGATAAAGCTGCGAACGTCAACTGAGTTCACCCATTCTTTTCCTTTAAAACCAGCCCACTGCTCAAAATGTGCCATCTTTTTGTTCCCCTTTCCTATCTTTCATTTTCTTTTGCGCCGTCAGTATACCATTTCGTGAAGAAAATATCAAGGCTTATTCTGATAATCGTTTTCAAAATCGCCCTTGTATGCAATTTTGTGCAATTTGTGTATATTTATACGAACAATATCGCTTTATTTTGCATTTTTCCAGGCACAATTTTACCTTTTGGACACTAAAAGATGTGGAGGAACTGACGTCGGCATTCTGATCCCTCTTACATATTTTTGTATAAAAAAGAAGAACCTGCACATTATACAGATTCTCCATTCTTTTGCATTTTATTCTGCAGATGCTTTTTCAACCTGTGCGATTGCTGCTTTCTGCATTGGAATACGGCAATTCTTGTTGCTTCCGAATTCTACGATTACATCTTCATCACTGATGTCGATCAGTACACCGTAAAATCCGCTTGTTGTCAGTACTGTATCTCCGACTTCCATCTCGTTGATCATTGCCTGAACTCTCTTCTGTTCTTTCTTCTGAGGTCTCATGAAGATCATGTAGAATCCTCCGAAAATAACTGCATATACAACAATTAAAATAACCCAGCTTGTACCGCTGGAGCTCTGTGCTGCTAATGAAAACATCTCTTTTCCTCCTACTCATCTTTAAACACTATTGCTATCATACACAAAAACCTCGCATTCAGCAAGGTTTTTTATGCTTTTTTCATTATTTTATTCATTCTTGCCCGTTACAGCGGCAATTTTTCTCTCTTTATACTCTTTATAACAGTCATGATCGATCGCATCACGGATCTCTTCCATCATTGTATTATAGAAATACAGATTATGAAGCACACACAGACGCATTCCCAGCATTTCTTTTGCTTTTAACAGATGTCTGATATATGCTCTTGAATAATTGCGGCATGCCGGACACTGGCATCCTTCTTCAATCGGTCTGTCATCCAGCTCAAATTTGGCATTGAACAGATTAAGTTTTCCATGATTCGTGTACACATGTCCATGTCTTCCATTTCTGCTTGGGTACACACAGTCAAAGAAATCTACGCCTCTGTCAACTGCTTCCAGAATATTCACCGGAGTTCCGACTCCCATCAGATAAGTCGGTTTATGATCTGGAAGATGGGGAACAACTGCATCCAGGATCCGGTACATCTCTTCATGAGATTCACCGACTGCCAGTCCGCCAACCGCATATCCATCCAGATCCAGTTTTGAAATCTCATCCGCATGTTTGATACGGATATCTTCATATACTCCGCCCTGATTGATTCCAAAAAGCATCTGATGCTTATTAATTGTATCCGGAAGCGAATTCAGGCGTTCCATTTCTTTTTTACATCGTACAAGCCATCTGGTCGTACGCGCCACAGATTTTTCTATATATTCCCTGTCAGCTACACTCGACGGGCACTCATCAAATGCCATCGCTATCGTAGATGCCAGATTCGACTGAATCCGCATACTCTCTTCCGGCCCCATAAATATTTTATGTCCGTCAATATGGGAATTGAAATACACTCCCTCTTCTTTGATTCTGCGCAGTCCCGCAAGTGAAAACACCTGAAATCCGCCCGAATCGGTAAGAATCGGCTTGTCCCAATTCATAAATTTATGAAGTCCGCCCAATTTTTTTACCACTTCGTCTCCCGGACGCACATGTAAATGATAAGTATTTGATAATTCTACCTGCGTCTTTATCTCCTGCAAATCCGTAGTTGCCACAGCCCCTTTAATTGCAGCTGCCGTACCGACATTCATAAATACGGGGGTCTCGATGACCCCATGTACCGTATGCAGCCGTCCTCTTTTTGCAAGGCCGTCTTTTTTGATTAATTCATACATGATTATATTTCCTTTTTCTCTAATTATGTACTACCACCGGTGCTCCTGCCGAAATAAGTTCGAATAATTTTCCGGCCATCTCAGGCGGCATGTTTACACATCCATGTGATCCATTTGTCTGATACCTGCTGCCTCCAAATGTAGGCTGCCATGATGCATCATGAAAACCGACACCTCCGTTAAACGGCATCCAGTATTTTACAGGCGTCTCATACTCATAAGTACCATCTGCCTTTTTCGTTCCCCTAAGCGTCTGATCTTTTGCTTTATATGCAAGCGAATAGACACCGGTCGGAGTTGCATTTCCTTTATTTGGATTTCCCGTTACAACATCTGTCTCCAGAGCAATATGCCCATCTTTTACATAATACATATGCTGTGTTGTCAGATTAACCTCTGCGTAAGTATTTCCCACATCATTTCCATCATGACTTGCTGCACGGCTTGAATAATTGGGCTCTCTTGTTACTGTTTCCGCTTTTTGAATATTCGCGATCAGCGCATTGTACTCTGCTTCCTGATCAATCTTCCATCCGTAACTTCCACCCGAAACCGTAACGGTATTACCGCTTGCTGATGTAAATGTTCTTTTTTTTCCCTTTGTATCATACTTTGCTGCAAGTGACTGAACGTATTCTTTCACAGCACTTTCATCGAATGTCACATTCATATCATCGTCAACTTTAACCCACTTAGATATCATAGAAGAATCGACAACCTCTGTATTCGGTTTGAAATCATAGGTAACCGTTGCTCCAAGATATTTGTTCATTGCATCACAGGCTTCTGTTACCTTTTTGGAATCTGATGTGTAAGCCGGCTTTTCATAGCAGCCTGTTTTTAAAAGATCAAGCTTTTCATTTGCCCCGTTCACTGCGGTTATTACTGCCTTACGGAACTCTTCAGTCTTGATCGTTGTACCATCCGTCTCCGGTACAACCACAAATTTGTCCGTCTTGAATTCCGGATGTGCATTAACCGGTGCAATCTGATTCTCTTCTTTCATGCATTCCAGATTTGCAATCTGCGTTTTTAATGCGCTTTCATCATACTCTACCCCGATCTTTGCCTTCATATTGCGGCCTTTCCATAACGACTCGATCCACAGGAACGGATTCTGTCCTTTTATCAGTTTTTCTACCTGTTTTCCGGGTACATACTTTAATGATATGTCTTTTCCTTCAATTACTTCTGTTTTATTATCGGCTTCAAGTAATGTCAGTTTATAATCTGCAACTTCTTTCTCCAGATATTCCTCTACCTGTTTTACATTCTTATTCGAACAGTCTATTCCATTAATGACAGTTTTTGAAAAGAAATGTGTACTGTAAAATACTGCCGTACCCACATAACCAATTGCAATGACCGAAACGATCAGCGAAAGTACAATTGCTATCTTATTACGCAATTTCCAGTTTTTTCTTCTGTTTTTTCTTTGTTGTCTTCTTTCTTGTTTCATTACTTTCTGTGTTTCAGGTCTCTGATCCTCTTCATCAATTTCTGAAAATCCCTCATCCGCATACATTTCTTTCTCTAATATTTCTTCCATTTTATCTGTATGTTTTTCTCTAATGCTCATTAATTCTAACTCCTCTACAATGAAATTTACCTGCTTATAATAAAGTTCATGCTTTCTAATTATAATATGCATATATAGAAAAGTACAGATAAAATCCAAATTTTTTCACAAGATATTTTATAAATAATTTATGATTGCGGCTTCGATGCTTTTTTTATATAATATATTTTATATAATAACACAGTCTTTTATGACCGAATACATACGAACTAAGGAGACACAGATATGGCAGGATCAACTTTTGGAACTTTATTCAGGATCACAACCTGGGGTGAATCCCATGGACCGGCTCTCGGAGTCGTCGTAGACGGATGTCCCGCCGGGATTCCTCTCACCACTGATTATATACAGGCATTTCTTGACCGCAGAAAACCTGGTCAAAGTAAATTCACTACTGCCCGCAGAGAATCGGATACAGTCGAGATTCTTTCCGGCGTTTTTGAAGGGTATACGACCGGAACACCTATTTCTCTCGTAGTCCGTAATAACGATCAGCGTTCTCATGATTACAGCAATATCAAAGACTGCTATCGTCCGGGGCATGCCGATTATACATTTGATAAAAAATACGGATTACGTGACTATCGCGGCGGCGGACGTACTTCCGGAAGAGAAACTATTGGACGCGTTGCCGGCGGAGCTGTCGCTTCCCGCATTCTTGAATGTCTTGGAATAAAACTTACTACCTATACCAAAGCAATCGGTCCTGTATCCATTCCTTCCGATGCCTATGATTATTCTGTAATTAATGAAAACCGCCTTTATATGCCAAATTCGGAATACGCACAGCAGGCAGCTGCCTATTTGGAACAATGTATTTCTGATCAGGATTCGTCCGGCGGTCTGATTGAATGTATTATTGAAGGTATGCCCGCAGGTGTCGGGGAGCCCGTTTTTGACAAACTGGATGCTTCCCTCGCCAAAGCCGTTATGTCAATCGGGGCTGTCAAAGGTGTAGAAATCGGTGATGGATTCTCTGTTACATCTTCCAAAGGAAGTATCAACAATGATTCTTTCATCTCCGAAAACGGACAAGTTTTGAAGCAGACCAACCATAGTGGGGGGATTCTCGGCGGTATCAGCGATGGAAGTTCCATTATATTACGTGCAGCCATCAAACCGACACCATCTATTTCCCAACCACAAAAAACAGTAAACACTGCCGGAGAAAACATCGAAATTGCTATTTCTGGACGACATGATCCGGTTATCGTTCCACGTGCGGTTGTTGTAGTGGAATCCATGGCTGCAATTACACTTACAGATCTCCTGATGCAGAATATGACTTCGCGTATTGAATATCTCAAAAATATTTATCTTTAATAGGTGACTGCTTCTTCCGAACGCATGTTGATACATAGAACTTGTCACCGGCAACTTCTCTTGCATACTTTGTTATACCAAAAAATGCAAAAGAAGCTGACGATGACAGGTTCTTTTGCATTTATACTTTATACATTATACATGGAAACATCCGCCACCGATAAACTCCCTTAAAAGTGAATTTGCCGGCACATTCTCGCTTCCGATCCCTACAAAATAATCCAGAAACTTTAACAAACGTTTCGCTTCCAGATATTCCGGACACTCTCTTTCAATTCCAAAAAGCTGTGCTTCTACATATGGTTTCAATACTGCCAGTTCATAAATCAATGCAGAATTGAACATCACATCCGCTTCCTCCTGATATGGGAATATATTACACTCCTCACCTTTTCGTACAGACGGCCACATACGGATAGTTTCTTTTGCAGAAGTTCCTCTCGTTCTCGCATCTCGGACAATTCTGCGGATCAGACGCCCATCTGTTGTCGGAATCCGATTATGTTCATCAATATTCAGCTGCGTGAGTGCACTGATATATATTTTAAACTTGTTCTCATCCGGAAGATTTCTGGTTAATTCCGGATTCAGGCAATGAATTCCTTCTATTACAAGCACTTCATTTTCCTTTAACTTTTTCGGTCTGCCCTTATATTCTTTGTGTCCCGTGACAAAATTAAATTCTGGTATTACCACTTCTTTTCCATCGAGAAGTTCCTGAAGCTGACGATTAAACAGTTCTACATCTACCGCTCCCAGCCCCTCAAAGTCATAATTGCCATTCTCATCTTTCGGAGTCTCTTCACGTTCTTTAAAATAATTGTCCACTGCAATTGGATACGGGCACAGTCCATTCGCCCTGAGCTGTACAGACAAACGATGAGAAAACGTTGTCTTACTGGAGGAAGACGGCCCCGCGATCAGTACAAATCGAACATCCGAACGTACTCTGACCTGTTCCGCAATCTGCGCTATTTTTTCTTCCTGAAGCGCTTCCTGTACCAGTACCAGTTCATTCACATCACTTCTGGTAATTTTATCGTTCAAATCACCTACCGTTTCTATTCCCTGAGCATCTCCCCATTTCGTTGATTCCTGTAACACATGAAACAGCTGGTTCTGTGGTTCAAACGGAGGTACTTTTTCCGGCTCACCCTGGGTCGGCATCTGAATTACAAACCCTTCATCATACAAATATAATTTGAAATATTTTAAATATCCGGCACTCGGAACCATATATCCATAATAATAATCTTCAAATTCATTCATACTGTAAATATTCACACGTGATACCCTTCGATAATGAAACAATCGTTCTTTGTCATGCATCCCATGCTCTCCAAACATTGCAATCGCATCGTCTGTATGCACACTTTTTTTCTGAATCGGCAGATTCTTTTCTACCATTGTCCTCATCCGTCTCTCTACCTTATCCAGAAACTCTTGTGTGAGTTCTATATTGCCTTCTATCGTACAATAATACCCTTTACTTACAGAATAATGAATACGGACTTTATCGATATTCTTATGTTCTGCCACATCATATACCGCTTTTACAAGCATCAGGCTCATACTTCTGCGATACGCTTTATATCCAAGCGAATCTGCAGTCGTCACAAACTCAAGTTTACAGTCTTTTTTTAATGTTTTAAATAATTCCTGTAACCTTCCATCAACAAATACTAATACTATATCGTGCTCATATTCATGCTGATATTCTTTTGCAATATCCAGATATGTTGTTCCTTCCCGAAACTTTCTGTCACAGTCCCCTACCTGAACTGTATAAAAAACTTCATTCATACCTGCACCTCATTTCTTCTCTCCGGGTTATGTATGGAATCAGACGATCAGGAACGGATGACTGATCGGTGCCGCAACAATCTCAACCTCACTGAGATGTTTTTCAAGATACTGTCTCATATCTTCAATAAAGATATGTTCAATCCCATAATGTCCGCCATCGATGATTGCCAGTCCCTGGGCTACCGCATCAATTCCTTCATGATGTCCGATATCTCCTGTGATCAGAACATCCGCATTCTTATCCAGTGCCGCCTGAATCACACTTTTACCGGAACCCGGACAGATTGCTATTCTTTTTACTTTTTCTTCCAGATTACCGAATACCTTTACTGCCCCCAGATGAAATGCAGACTTCACATCTTCACAGCATTCTCTGAGAGTCATCGGTGTCTCAAGATCAGATACTCTTCCGATCCCTTCGGGTTCATCTTCTTTCCCTATATCCCCTTCTGCAGTTACTTCCAGAATTTCTGCATTCTTCATATTCATCTTATCCCCGGAAAGGTCTGCCATTCCCAGTACATCATAATTCGTATGCATAGCATAATAAGAAATATCGTTCTGTATCAGTTTTAAGATACGTTCTCCGACAAAATCCAGATTATGGATTCTCTTAATCGGTGAAAATATCATCGGATGATGTGTAATCAACATATCTGCTCCTGTCCTGACAGCTTCATCTATTACTTCATCTGTGGCATCTAATGCAATATAAATCCTTTTTACTTCCTTATCATCTCTTCCCACCAGAAGTCCTACATTGTCCCACGACAGCGCATAATTAAGCGGATATTCTTTCTCAATCTCATACATTACATCTTTACACAACATCTTACATACTCCCTTTCTTCTACTCGTAATACTTTAAAGCCTCTTGTGCCAGTATGATTTCCTGTTTCAGTTCTTCCATTCTCTCGGCAGCACTTGCACTGTTCTGATGTTTAAAAAGTTGTTGAAATACACTCTCTTTAATCTGCATCTCTCTGTCCAGATATTTTTTCAGGACAGGATGGTGTTCCAAAAGCAGACGTTTGCCATATGTATATTCACATATTGTATATTCTTCTTTTTTTCCGTGTATAACTTTCATCATTGGATAAAATTTTCCATCTTCCTCAACCATATTTTCCTCGGTAATCTGAAGATTATGTTCATTTAAAAATCTTCTCACCTTACCAATCTCAGATTGCGGCTGCAGGATCATTGTATCCAAAATTTCTACTACCGGATATCCTTCTGTCAGAATTTTAATCACCAGTCCTCCACCCATGCCTGCAGCGATCATTGTATCCACTTCTCCCGGAAGCACTTTTTCAAGTCCGTCCGAAAGTCTTGTCTCTATTTTCCCTTTCAGTCCATGTCCGACCACATGCATTCTGGCTCTCTCCAACGGGCCTCTGTTAATATCGAGTGCGATCACCTTTCCGGCTATATTGTGTTCTATAAGATAAATAGGAATATAACCATGATCTGTACCGATATCTGCAACAGAAGCGCCCTCTGTCACCAGATCTGCAACTGCCTGCAGTCTCTTTGATAGTTCCATAGGCGCCTCTTTTCTTAATCTAAATAATCTCTTAATTTTCTGCTGCGGCTCGGATGACGGAGCTTTCTGAGCGCTTTCGCCTCAATCTGACGGATACGTTCACGGGTAACGTCAAATTCTTTTCCAACTTCTTCCAGTGTGCGTGCACGTCCATCGTTCATACCGAATCTTAATCGCAATACCTTCTGTTCTCTTTCTGTCAGAGTATCCAGAACCTCGTCAAGCTGTTCTTTCAGAAGTGTCTGGGCTGCCGCTTCTGCCGGTACCGGTACATTATCATCCTGAATAAAATCTCCAAGATGACTGTCCTCTTCTTCACCGATCGGTGTTTCCAGAGAAACAGGTTCCTGAGAAATCTTAAGGATTTCTCTTACTCTTTCTACCGGCATATCAAGTTCAGCTGCAATCTCTTCCGGCGTAGGTTCACGCCCAAGTTCCTGCAGTAACTGTCTGGATACGCGGATCAGTTTATTAATTGTCTCAACCATATGAACCGGAATACGGATTGTCCTTGCCTGATCTGCGATTGCTCTTGTAATAGCCTGTCTGATCCACCACGTAGCATAAGTACTGAATTTAAATCCTTTATGATAATCAAACTTTTCTACTGCCTTAATCAGTCCCAGATTTCCCTCCTGGATCAGGTCAAGGAACAGCATACCACGACCAACATATCGTTTTGCAATACTTACTACCAGACGCAAGTTTGCTTCTGCCAGTCTCTTCTTTGCCTCCTCGTCCCCATCTGCCATTCTTTTGGCCAGTTCAACTTCTTCTTCTGCCGACAAAAGCGGCACCTTTCCAATTTCCTTCAGATACATACGTACCGGATCTTCAATACTGATTCCATCTGGTACCGAAAGATCAATCTTCTCTACATCAATATCATCTTCGTCTGACATTACGATTTCATCCGGAATATCATCATCGTCATTACTGATTCTGAGCACATCAACGTTGTTTGCTTCCAGGTAATCAAATACCTTCTCCATCTGATCTGAATCCAGTTCCATATCAGAGAAGAAATCATTAATTTCCTGAATCTCCAGGATTCCCTTTTTCTTTTTTCCAAGTGATACAAGTTCTCTTAATTTTTCCTGGAATTTTACAATATTTTCGTCCATGTAATGTCCATCCTCTCATTGCTTGTTTATATTTTATCCTTAATTAATGGAAATATGCAGTGTCCGAAGATCCTGCATCTTTCTTTTTTCATTCATCAGGCGCTGCAATCCCTGAATATCTGTAGGATCCAGATTCTTTGTTGCTTCTTCAATGCTGTGTTCCTTGACTCTCAGAATTGTCTCCTGCAGTGCCTTTTCCTGCTCCTTCACCGTTGTCAGTTCTTTGATCTTCGTGTGGAACAGTCCTGCCACTTCCCGATGTTCCTCTTCATCTGTAAAATGATTCATAATCTGCGCCGGATTGGCTTCATGTTTTTCATACTGTTCATATAAAAGTTCTGCCACTTTTCTGAAAAGTCCTTCCGAAAAATCTTCCGGTGTAATATACTTTTCAATCTGCTGAAAAATCTCTTCACTTTCAATCAGCCATGTAAGCAGCACCTTCTGGGATACTAAAATTCCGTCTTCTTTTTTATTCTTCCTGTTATTTTGTATCTCCCTCGGTCTTTCTGCAGGCTTTGCAAGTCCTGTCTGTACCGCCATCTTACCGACCAGTTTTCGAAGCTCTTCAAATCCGACATGATAGACCTTTGCCACTGCTTCTATGTAATTATTACGTTCAATTTCTTCTTCAAACTGTGTAAGCCTTCTTGCCGTCTCCTTCATGAACTCCGTCTTTCCTTCCGGTGAATTCATATCATAGTCTTTCTCCAGGACTTCCAGACTGTACATGAATACATTTCTCGCACTTGCAATTCGCTCTTCAAATGCTTCTGCGCCCAGATTCTTAATAAATTCATCCGGGTCCTTATACGGTTCCATTCTTATGATCTTTGATGTGATTCCGGCATCTCTCAGGATTGGCATCGCTCTTAATGCCGCCCTTGTACCGGCCCCGTCACTGTCATAAGTCAGATACACTTCCTGTACATACCTGTGAATCAGTGCAGCATGTCCCGGTGTCAGTGCTGTACCCAGTGATGCAACCGCATTGGTAAATCCTGCCTGATGCAATGATATCACGTCCATATAGCCCTCACACAAAAGGAAATATGGCTTTTTGGTACGCCTTGCCCGGTTCAGGCCATACAGATTCCGGCTTTTATCAAAGATCATTGTCTCCGGGGAGTTCAGGTATTTTGGCTTTGCATCGCCCATAACACGGCCGCCGAATCCGATCACCCGGCTGTTGACATCCATGATCGGAAACATCACACGATTCCAGAACTTGTCATACACCCCGTTCTTTTCATCAATGCTGATCAATCCCGCCTTGGCAATCATATCATCTTTATACCCTTTGGACTTCAGATACCGATACAGGTCATCGCTGTACTTATTCGAATAACCCAGACCGAACGCCTTAATGGTCTCATCACTAAGCTTACGCTTTTTAAAATATTCCAGTCCGACCGCACCCCGGCTGCTCTTAAGCTGTATATAATAATACTGTGCTGCAGCTTTGTTGATCTCCAGAAGTATCGCTCTGGTATCCGCACGTTCTTTTGCTTCTCTGGAATACTCTTCCTCCGGAAGTTCCACTCCTGCCCGGTCTGCCAGATATTTCAACGCTTCAACAAATGTATAATTCTCATACTCCATCAGAAATGTAAATACATTTCCTCCTGCCCCGCATCCAAAGCAATAATACATCTGCTTCTGTCTGCTGACAGAAAAAGAAGGAGACTTTTCATTATGAAACGGGCACAGGCCAAAATATGAGCTTCCTTTTTTCTGCAGTTTTACATAAGTAGATATCACATCTACGATATCATTTCTTGATCTTACTTCTTCAATAATCTCATCAGAATAATACATTTTGAATCTCCTCATTATTATTATTCGACAAAACTTTTTGCTTTCCTTTAATTTTTTTCTTTTTTTATTGACTTTTTCGTGTATAATGATATATTGGGTATTATGGATATAGAAACAAAAAAGAACTTCCATATAAATGAAAGTTCTCTTCTAATGATGAATGCGGAAGATGGGACTTGAACCCACACAAGCGCAATGCTTACAAGATCCTTAGTCTTGCTCGTCTGCCAGTTCCGACACTTCCGCGCATTCATTATGTAATTTTCACCTTCCTATCAGGAAAGGTAACTGCGGAAGATGGGACTTGAACCCACACAAGCGCAATGCTTACAAGATCCTTAGTCTTGCTCGTCTGCCAGTTCCGACACTTCCGCATTCATCTTTGCTCTCTCGCGAAGACAAGATATATAATACATGAGAATTGTTATTCTGTCAACAGTTTTTTTGAAATTTTTTATTTTTTTTGAACTATTGCATAAACTGTTAATATTTCTTCTGTTTCAGCAGTACATGCTTAATGTATGAAAAAGTTTTTTCTTCTCCTTCTTCGGCCAGCATCTCTAACAATTCATGCAAAAGTTTTGCCGTATCCGGATGAATCATTTTTCCAAGTCTTGCCGCACCCTTTTCGTAATATTCCAATGGATGCCAGTTTCTGTATGCTTCTCCCTGATAAGTCTTTGAAGCTGCAATACGATCCATGAACATCTCTACCACGTACCGAAGCGGCATTTTCAAACCAACCATGCCTTCTCCCGGTGTCACACTATAATCAATCCAGTATTCATAATGATGCTTATTCCGTCCTTTATGATGAAGCCATGCCTGGGAATATCCGGTTGCTTCTCTTTCCGCATTATTCGGACTTCGATTTCCCTGATAGTACTTACATCCCACAAGGAACTCCGTCGGAGAATATTTTGACATATCATGAAGAAGGCCCTGCTTATAAAGTCCTACTTCAAAACATTCTTTCATAACAAGATATTTATGATGATTGATCGTCTGTAAGTGTTGTAATGCTTTCATTTTTCTTCGTCTCAACCTCCACAATCCGGTCCGCCGTAAACACCACGATCGACCTCTCTTTTAACTCTGCTTTTCTCTGATCTTTTAAAAGTTCCGGGTAATCCAGAATTCCACAATCTGTCGTTGCTCTTACATACCACCCATATCCCTTAGGCAACGCCGGCAGCGCAAATACGTGTTCCAGCCAGTGCATATTATATGCCACATAGCAATCCGCATTCTTCGTCCGGGCTCCACTGTAATATACTCCAAGCTGTCTGCTTGATACTTCTTTCGGCACCTGCCAAGCTTCCTCGCCATGATACGATACATCAGGAACGCCACAGCAACTCAGATCAATCCCCTGAAGTTCCCTCTCGGGTGTCAGAAGATCATGCTCTTTTCTAAATAAAATCAGTTTTTTAACAAAATCATGTAACGTCTTTTTCTTTTCCAGCCCCCGCCAGTCCGTCCATCCGACAGAATTGTCCTGGCAGTAAACATTATTATTGCCCTTTTGGGTGTTACCGAATTCATCTCCTGCCAGTATACATGGTGTTCCTTGTGAAAGAAGTAACAGGAAAAACGCATTATAAATCTGATGTTTTCGAAGTTCTGTAACAGCTTTTTTCCTGCTTGGCCCTTCCGCCCCGCAGTTCCAGCTGTAATTATAATCCGGTCCGTCCTGATTCTTTTCTCCATTTTCCTCATTGTGTTTTGAGTCATAGGATACAAGATCATTTAAAGTAAAACCGTTCTGATCTGTAATACAATTAAATATTCCCTGTTTCTCTGAATGATGCTTAAGCCAGTAAATCACATCCGGAATCATGCCTTCATCGCCTTTAAGGAAACGACGCATCACTGTCTGGAATCCCAGTTCGTGTTCCATTATCTTTGTTTTTTTCAAAACCAGATCTGCATGAACACTTTCTATCGGAATGACCAATGGGTTCAGTATAAAACCATCTATATGATATTCCATCACATAATACCGCAGGCATTCCAGCATCATCATCTTATCTGCACCTGTACAGAACGGCATTTCAAGCACAACCTCTATTCCGGCTTTATGGCATGCTTTGACCATATCCTTAAGTCCTCTGGCCCCATCACCATCCGAAGAATATGCACTCTTAGGAGCAAAATAGAACCCTTCTCCATATCCCCAGTAATTTCTATATGTCTGGCATTCCTCAAATTCATACACCGGCATACAATGGATCTGATTAATTCCAAGATCTGTAAGATAATCTATCTTTTCTATAATCCCCTGAAACGTTCCTTTCGACTTTACCTTCGACGAAGCATGTCTTGTAAATCCCCTTACATGCAGACTGTAGGCAATTACCTGATGATAAGGGATCTGTAAAGTGTGGTCTCCCTCCCAGTCATACTCCTGTGACAGAAAACGGCCTCTGATTTCATGTCTGGCGGTCTCTTTTTTTACACCCCAATGCTCTCTTCCGGCCAGCGCCTGCACATAAGGATCCACAACAACCTCACCATCAATCAAATAATTATACTCATACTCTGCCGGTTCGATATCCGTAAGTGCAATACAGCGTACTTCTCCCACTGCCGTCTCCATCTCAAATTGTCTGTACAGTCGTTTTCTTCCTGCACGATATATTAACAGCTGACATTTTTTCTCTGTCGGAACTGCAATCGAAAAATTTATTTTGTTCTCACTGATCTGAACCCCCAGCGGTAACGGATATCCCTGAACCTCTCTCATATTATTTCCTTCCCATTGTCTGCTGACGCCTATTGCCATCCATCTGCGCCATACATTTCAACATTCTCTTTATTGATCATAAATACATCTACGGATGTCTCTTTTTCAAAATCTTTCCCCTCCAGAATATCCAATGCAATATCAACCGCTTTCTTTCCGATGTTGACCGGCGACTGTGCAACGGTTCCTGCAATCTGACTATCTGCCTTTTTTAATTCTTTTTTTATATCCGGAGAGCCGTCTATACTGTATACAACCGTCTGATCATTTCCAGCAAGATTCAATGCAGTCTTAGCTGCCACGGCCATCTGATCATTTCCACACATAATCGCAGTAATATCCGGCTGTTCATTCAGAATCTTTTTTGCAGCTTCCAGTGCACTGTCGAACGTTCCGTTGGTATCTTCTCTTGCTACGACTTCAAATCCTTTTTCCGCTTTGGCAATTGTCTGCTCAAATCCCGTAATGCGGTCATTGATCGAATTCTGTTTTGTTGCCTCCAGAATCGCCACTGTCCCGCCATCCGGATACTTTTCAATCAGGTCATTACCACAGAGCTTACCCGCTTCGCTGTTATTAGAACCGACATAGGCATCTATATAGTCTGTATCTTTCACCTGTGAATCTATATTGATGATCTTCACACCAGCCTCCTGCAAAGCCTGTAATGACGGAGTAATCTTTTCCCAGTCTACCGGGCAAAGAAAAATTGCATTAATCCCCTCATCGATCATCTCCTGTATCTGCTCCGCCTGCGTATCCGCATCCGATGACGGGTCTTTTACTACCATTGTGCACTCTTCTTTATCCACGACCTGCTGTACGGCCTCTTCAAGTGTTATAAAATACGGATTCTGCATATCAATTACAGAAAAGCCAAATTTGTACTTTCCTGCATCATCTGTCTGATCTGTATCCTCCAAATCATCTGTTGTATCCTCACTGACTGCATTATCCACTGGTTTTCCTGCTTCCTTTTTGCATGCGGATAATGCGAAAATGCATACGAGTAATACTGCGATCACTCCTAACATTCTCTTCTTCATCATGTTGTTATTCCTCCTTATTATTGCGTTACATACAGCTACATTCTACAACATTTTTGTCTGTTTGACTACTATCATCTTGCTTTTTATCGCTTTCTTTGTTAAAGTTAAGATAAGTTTTAAAATTAGTAAAGGAGACTATGATATGAGCGACACAAAGGAAACAGAAGGCTACACCACAGTAGAGCTTACACTTGACAATGACGAAGTCATCGAATGTGCAATCCTCACAGTATATGAAGCTGCAGGCAAGGAATACATTGCCCTGCTGCCTCTGGACGAAAATCTTGAGCCGAATGAAGCTGGTGATGTTTATCTTTATCAGTATAATGAAACCGAGGACGGCGAACCTGACCTCGGCAACATTGAAGACGATGAAGAATATGAAATTGCAGCGGATGCATTTGATGAATGGATGGATTCTCAGGAATTCGACGAATCAGACATTGAGGAGTAATTCGGATACAAAACGGGAAGGGAGAAGATCTTTCCCGTTTTTTTCTTTTACATAACTGATAACCAGCTTTCTCTTCGCTCTTGTCATCGCCACATAAAAAAGCCGGCGTTCTTCTTCTATTTCTTCGTCGGCAGTTGCTTTCTTGTATGGGCAGCTTCCCTCATTTGCTTCAATCACAAATACGGTATCAAACTCAAGTCCCTTTGCAGCATGCATTGTCATCAGGTTTACCCCTTCTTTTTCTCCGTTTTTCTTATTCTGTTCTTTCAGCATTTTTCCATAACTTTCAATATGTTCAAACCATTCTTTTATGGTACCATACCCCTTGGAGTTCTGCCAGATTTCTTCGAGCACTGCAAAAAGATCTTCCGAAGAAATCTTTCTGTATGCTGCATATTCCTTCAGGAACTCATCATATCCCATGCGTTTCCGTATATATTGAATGGCTGCATACGGTGTCTTGTCACAGATCATCTTCATGTCCCATTCCAGCTGATCGATTCTGTCAACCATCCAGTCTTTATCCCGGTAATATCTCCGGAGTGATTCATAAGAAACATTTCCTGTCTTCATACTCTCTCTTGTAAGATAGCGGTTTGGCCGGTTCGCAATCTGGAGAAAATATTTTCTGTCATATTCTCCCTGTGACAAACGGAGATAACTGATCATATCAAGCGCTATAAAATGCTCATAAATGTTATTCAGATGTTCTTTCATCACAAACGGGATCTGATACTCCATCATCAGTTCTGACATTGCCCTTGCATCCACATTTGTCCTGTACAATACAGCCATTTCCGTATACGATACACCTTTTTCCCGGTATTCGCGAATCCTTTCCAACACATATTCCGCTTCCTGCACCGGATCTTTTACTTCCTGAACATGAACTGTCTCATCTGGTTTCCTGAATGCCTCTATCTTTTTTTCAAACCGGATTTTATTATTTCCGATCACACGCAGAGCCCCTTTTACAATATATCCGCTGCTGCGATAATTGACATCCAGAAGGATCTGTCTGGCCTTTGGATAATCCTTCATAAATTCCTTCATGATTCCCGGCTTTGCCCCTCTGAATCCATACACTGACTGATCATCATCCCCTACCACAAACAGATTGTCCTGAGGCGCCGCCAGCATCCGTACCACATCATATTGTGCCTGATTCACATCCTGAAATTCATCTACAAGAATATACTGAAATTTTTCCTGCCATTTTTTCAGGATATCCGGCCGTTTCATAAAAAGATCTCTGCACTGTATCAGCATATCCTCAAAATCAATTTTACGATATTTCTTTTTTGTCTCCTCATAGGTTCTGTACAGTTTGCGGAATTTCTCTGTCGTATATTTCACCGGCTCATATTCTTCAATATCCATACAGTTATTTTTTACATTTCCTATCTCGATCGCCAGTTCCTGCAGATAATCTTTTTCTTCATCTGCCTCCGGTTCCTGATCCCAGTCAATTCCGGGTAAAATTTCTCTTAATATCCTGTACTTTTCTTCATCCGATAAAAGATTCGACTGATTCAGGCGATACGCCCATTTCAAAATTCCATAATATATTCCATGAAATGTGCCGAATGTTACTGCATAAGAAGAAGGACCACATATACTTCGGGTCCTGTTTTTCATCTCCCAAGCCGCATACTTAGTAAAGGTAATGACCAGAATTTCTTCTGGCCTTACCTTATGCTTCATGATCAGATATTCTATTCTCTTTGCAATGGTTAGAGTTTTCCCTGAACCGGGACCGGCAAGGACCATACATGGTCCTTTATTATGGGCGACTGCCTCTGTCTGAGCATGATTTAAACTCATAGAATCCCCTTACTTGCTTAATAATTCAATTCCGTCTTTAATACGTTTTACAGATTCTTCTTTTCCAAGAATTTCCATAATCTCTGTTGCACCACCCGGCGTGCTCTGTTTTCCGGAAACTGCAGTACGGATTGGCCACATTACATATCCTACTTTCACGCCCTTCTCATCAACATACTTTTTAAGAAGTGCAAATAATGCATCATTGCTGTAATCTTCCTGAGCTTCCAGCAGCGGCAGGACTTCTTTTAATACTTCCAGTGAATTTTCTTCATTCGTTTTCATCTTTTTATGGCAGTACATAGCTGTATCATATTCCGGTACTGCTTCAAAGAAATCAATCTGTTCCTCGATATCCGGGAAAATCTCAATTCTTGATTTTACCAGTGCTGCAATCTTCTTCAGATCATAATCTTTTGTAATAACATCGCGGACATACTTCTCGGCTCTTTCATAAAACTTATCGAAGTCCATAGCCTTGATATATTCCCCATTCATCCACTTCAGTTTTCCAAGATCGAATACAGCCGGTGACTTGTTCATTCGATGGAAATCAAATGCTTTTACCAGTTCTTCCAGTGAGAAGATCTCCTGATTTCCTTCCGGTGACCATCCAAGAAGTGCTACGTAGTTTACAACTGCCTCTGTCACAAATCCCTGCTCGATCAGATCTTCGTAAGAAGAGTGTCCGCAACGTTTACTCAGTTTCTTATGGTTCTCATCTGTAATAAGCGGACAATGAACATATACCGGTACATCCCATCCAAAAGCTTCATAAATCTTATTATACTTCGGTGCAGATGACAGATATTCATTACCGCGCACTACATGTGTAATTCCCATCAGGTGATCATCGACAACATTGGCAAAATTATATGTCGGATATCCGTCTGACTTGATCAGGATCAGATCGTCCAGTTCCTCATTCGGCACTGTAATATCTCCGTAAATCTCATCATGGAATGTTGTTGTGCCTTCTGTAGGCATATTAAAACGGATAACATGTGGTTTTCCCGCTGCGAGATTCGCCTCAACCTCTTCTTTACTTAAATGCAGGCAGTGCTTGTCATATACAACAATCTCTGTTCCGCCATCTTCATCTGAAACTTTACTCTTCAGCGATTCCAGACGCTCTTTATCGCAGAAACAATAATAAGCATCCCCCTGTTCAATCAGCTGTTTTGCATATTTCAGATAAATTCCCTGTGCATTACGTTCACTCTGTACATATGGACCTACTCCTCCATCTTTATCCGGACCTTCGTCGTGAACCAGTCCTGTTTCTTTCAGAGTATGATAAATAATATCCAGTGCTCCTTCCACAAAACGTTCCTGATCTGTATCCTCAATTCGGAGAATAAAATCTCCGCCTTCATGCTTTGCGATCAAATAAGTATACAACGCTGTTCTTAAGTTTCCTACATGCATTCTTCCTGTAGGACTTGGTGCAAATCTTGTTCTTACCTTACTCATAACTATCATTATCTCCTGTTTCTTATTGTTTTTAAATGTATGAAATCTATGTATTACTACATACATTAGAACACTATTCGTCCTTTCATTGTAGCACAAGTCTGTAACTGACAGCAACCTTTTCTATCATATCTTTCCTTTTTGCTGTTTTTTGAGTTTTCTCTCGATCCAATATTCTTTCTGGAAAACTTCTCTCGGAATAGACACGATACACACAATTCCAAGCACGATTGCAAAAGCCACTTTTACCGCTCCCAATCCTTTTACCGCTGCCATAGCAAGCTGATTGGTCACCAGATAATATGCCGTAAAATATATTCCGGCACCCGGTACTAACGTGATAATTCCCGAAATCAGGAAAATTGTAATAGGACACTTAAGCCGTACCGTCAACATTCTTGCCACCAGCACAGTACACACTGTTCCAATAAATGATGCTACCGCAACAGAACAATATACAGAAGCGAGCTTATATATCATCCAGCCCACCGATCCCGTAATTCCACATCCTATATAAAATCTTCTGGGCACCTGGAACATGACCGCATATGCTATCGTCCCGATAAACGAACACGCCAGATTTGCTACAATTTTTATGACCATCACAAAACGCCTCCCAACACATGATGATAAACCGTCAGAGCTGCCCCGACTCCGATTGCAATATATACAAATACCATGACCGCATCAATCATCTTCACTGTACCCGCCAGATAATCACTGTCCGCCAGATCACGGATTGCATTTACAAAAGCAAGTCCCGGTACCAATGGCATGATTCCGCCTGTTACAATTCCTTCCATCCGCAGATTTCCAAATGCCGGTATCTGCATTGCTGCCAACGCCATCGAAGCAATAATAATTCCTCCTACAATGTGAACCAGGATTTTGGAAATTCCGTGTTTTCCTGCAAACAATGACCACGCAAACACGACACAGCCGACAAAAATCGCCACAAACGCCTCCATCGGTGTTCCTCCCAACAGATATCCCAGTCCCCCAGCACTCAAACCTGCGGCTGCAATCTGATAGGATATCCTTTTTGTCGGCATTTTATTTATCTGTTTTAATTTTTTCCAGGCCTCTTCTATCCCTACATGCCCTGCTGCAATTTCTCTGGAAAGATCGTTTACTTCCGCTACGATCCCCAGATGTGTAGAAGAAAGCGGTACTTGTTTAACTTTTGTATATAATTTTTCTTTATCAGTTCCTGCACAAATAAAGAGTCCGTGACTCAATGTGAATAAATCTACATATTTCACTCCAAATCTATGACAGATCCGCATCATCGTCTCTTCCACACGAAAAATTTCTCCTCCGTTTTTCAGAAGCATCCGTCCTGCTTCCATCGCGAGATTGATCACACGTTTTGTATCAATCTCAGACATCAGTTCTTTTTTCAGATATTTCTCATCTTCATCGGAAAATCCGCATTTTTCGCAAAATTCCATGATGTCCAGGCAACGTTCCTTCTTCATATATACCCAGTCATACTGCGCACAGTAATGTTCACATATATAATGTATCATATATCTGCCGTAACCTTTTCCCTGATCCTTTTTTATGGTTACGATATTCTTAATCTCACATTTCTTTTCTTCTGAAAATATCACTATACAAAGTGTGCGGAGCTTTCCGTGTTCTTCCAGTAAGAACAGTTCTCCTTTTTCCAGCAATTTTCGAATTCTGGATTCATCCGGGTCACCAGCTCGAAGTAATTCTATATAATCTTCTTTCCCGTCTGTCACCTGTCGAATATTCATTTTTCGTTCTGCTCCTTTTTTGATTCTTGACCCTGCCTATTATAACACCTGTCATTCTAAAATCCTAGAGCATTTTTTCGCAAAAAAGATGTGCTTTTCGCACACCCTTTTTACCCCAATTATATCATCTTCCATTCGGCCGGCTTATAAGTTCTCCTCCCTTGTTGTAAAGCATCCCATCCCGGCTTTCATACACCGGATTATCCGGTGCAACTTCAATATACATAAGTCCGCCTATCTTCTCCAATACTCCTGGTGCAACAAAAGTAATATTCGCCGGAATATAGACTTCTACCGCATCCGGAATTCCATCCAGTGCATGTTCTCCTATTCCGCTGCATCTTTCATCTGCCGGAAAGATGATCATCCCATCACACAGAATCAGATCCAGATTCTCATATCCTTCTATCACGCCTTCTGAATTCACCTTAAAGCCTTCCAGGTTCAACAAGTCTTCTGTCATTGGTTCTCCTGCAGGTTCTCCTGCAGGTTCTTCTGTTATTTTTCCTGTTATAGATTCCGGGACACTCTTATCCGTAACTGTTTCCTGCGTTATGGTCTCTGTTTTCGCGGAGTCCATATTTGCCCATGCAGCTTTCCCGTCTTTTGCTTCCGGAACACCTTTTACTTCCGGAATTATTTCTTCTGTTTCCGTCGGTCTTATTACATCCTGCATCGTTTTCTTTATCGTCACAGACTTACATACACTTTTCGCAGTTTTCTTTACATCCAAAACCTTCTGAGTTCCTAATTCAAAACAATCTTTTACCATATCCACGCCATGACTTTCCGATACTGCTTTGCAGAATCCTTCACCGGATCCTGTATAAGCATCCATCTTCTCCACATTCATTATTCCTGCGACAAGACGGGTACAAATTGCCAATATAATCAACATAGCCACATCCATTCGGATCCATCTGTCCATGTTATTACGTTTTAATATAAATGTATCTGCTTTTACACCGGCACTCTTTTGTATATTCATTCCCATCTATCCACCTTCTTCCCTGACATTTCACTTATAGTTTATATATATGATTATAAAGCACGTACTTAAGGAAAGAAAGTGGCATCTCGCCACACTCGAGATACCACTTTCTTTTTAGCAGTTTCTTTATATCCTTTTATACGTTGATTTCCGCTGTTACGCCAAGGATTTCCTTATTTGCTTCCAGCATCGGATTTACCACATTATTCAGATATGCCTCCACCTGTACCGGTGCACGTCCTACATATTTGGCAGGATCCATTGTCTTCTGCAATTCTTCCAGTGAAAGGTTGAATGCCGGATCTGCTGCGATCAGTTCAAGCAGGTTATTATCCAGTCCTTTTTCTTTTACATTACGTCCTGCTTCCATAGATAATTCACGGATTCTCTCATGAAGTTCCTGTCTGTCTCCACCGGCTTTTACAGCGTCCATCATGATGTTCTCTGTAGCCATGAACGGAAGTTCTGACATAAGTCTCTTTTCAATAACTTTCGGATATACAACCAGTCCGTCTACTACATTCAGACACAAGTCCAGAATACCGTCAATTGCAAGGAATCCTTCTGGTACGCTGAGACGTTTGTTTGCTGAATCATCCAGTGTTCTTTCAAACCACTGTGTCGCAGAAGTGATTGCCGGGTTCATGGCATCCACCATCACATATCTGGAAAGTGAAGCAATTCTTTCACTTCTCATTGGGTTTCTCTTATATGCCATTGCAGAAGATCCAATCTGTGTCTTCTCAAACGGTTCTTCAATCTCTTTCAGATGCTGAAGGAGACGGATATCATTGGACATCTTATGGGCACTTGCTGCGATACCTGCAAGTACATTCACAACCCTGGTATCCACCTTACGTGAATAAGTCTGTCCTGATACCGGATAGCAGGTCTCAAATCCCATCTTCTTGGCGATCATCGGATCAATCTTATCGATCGTCTCCTGATCTCCGTCAAAGAGTTCCAGGAAACTTGCCTGTGTTCCTGTCGTTCCCTTAGATCCAAGAAGTTTTAAGCTTCCCTTCACATATTCCAGATCTTCAAGATCCATCATAAATTCCTGCATCCAAAGCGTTGCTCTCTTACCTACTGTAGTAGGCTGTGCAGGCTGGAAATGTGTGAATGCCAGTGTCGGAAGATTCTTGTGTTCATCTGCGAACTTTGCAAGTTCGGCGATCACATTGATCAGTTTCTTTCTGACGATTTCCAGTGCTTCTGACATCAGGATGATATCTGTATTATCACCTACATAGCAGGAAGTTGCTCCAAGATGGATGATTCCTTTTGCCTTCGGACACTGTTTTCCATATGCGTATACATGAGACATTACATCATGGCGGACTACTTTTTCTCTTTCTTTTGCCACATCATAATTGATGTCATCTGCATGTGCTTTTAATTCCTCAATCTGTTCATCTGTAATATCAAGTCCCAGTTCTTTTTCCGTCTCCGCAAGAGCGATCCAGAGTTTTCTCCATGTGCGGAACTTCTTATCCGGCGAAAAAATGTACTGCATCTCTTTACTTGCATATCTTTCTGAAAGTGGACTTGTATATCTGTCGTTACTCATACTCATAATCTCCTTCATCAATTCTTCTACCTGACTATTTTAACCTGTTTTTTATTCAAACGCCAGTGAAATATCTCTTCCCGGTACTTCCATCGGGTAATTTCCCGTGAAGCATGCATCACAGAATGCCAGATCTCCAACCATATCTTTCAGCTTTTCAACTTCCATATATCCAAGCGAATCTGCCCCGATCATCTCACGGATCTGTTCCGTTGTATGAGAATGTGCGATCAACTGTTCATTTGAAGGCACATCTGTTCCGAAATAACATGGATGTAAGAACGGTGGGGAACTGATTCTTACATGCACTTCCTTTGCTCCGGCCTTCTTGAGCATCTTAATGATATTCGCACAGGTTGTTCCACGTACAATAGAATCATCCACCATAACAATACGTTTTCCTTTTACAACCTCTTCAATTACATTCAGCTTAATCTTTACACTGCTTTCTCTCTGGCTTTGTTTTGGCTTAATAAATGTTCTTCCGACGTAACTGTTCTTATGGAATGCCATTCCATACGGGATACCAGACTGTTCCGAATATCCTTTTGCCGCAACCAGTCCGGAATCCGGCACGCCAACAACCAGATCAGCATCTACCGGATACGACTCTGCCAGTGCCTTTCCCGCAACAATTCTTGCATGATAGACATTAACATTATCAATCACACTGTCCATTCTTGCGAAATATATATATTCAAAAATACATCTTGCCTGCTTCTTCGGATCGATCGCCATGGATTTATCCGATTTCATTCCATGTTTTGTGAAGCTTACAATTTCTCCAGGCTCTACATCTCTTACGAATTCTCCGCCAACGGCAGCAATCGCACAGCTTTCGGAAGCAAGGAAATATGTATTATCTCTCTTTCCGATACAGAGCGGTTTCAGTCCGAACGGATCTCTTGCTCCGATCAATTTTCTCGGCGAGGTAACAACCAGCGCATATGCACCTTTGATCTTCTTCATCGCATTTTTCACCGCGTCTTCTGCCTTCTTTACATTCAGACGTTCTCTGGCAATATGATATGCAATCACTTCAGAATCAATCGTTGTCTGGAAAATTGCGCCTGTGTACTCCAGTTCATGGCGAAGCTCGATTGCATTGGTCAGGTTACCATTATGTGCGATCGCAAGAATTCCTTTCACATAATTAATAACCAGTGGCATCGCATTTTCTGCTCTGGAACCACCCGCCGTCGAATATCTGACATGTCCGACACCAAGATTTCCCTTCAGTTTCTGAAGCGACTCTTCATCGAATACTTCATTTACCAGTCCAAGGCCTTTCTTGGAATGTACTTTTCTCTCTCCATATGTATCCGTCACCGCAATACCACAGCTTTCCTGTCCTCTGTGCTGCAATGCAAAAAGTCCATAATAAACGGATGGTGCAACATCTCCGCCATCCATATCATAGGCTCCAAATACACCGCATTCTTCACCCAGTCCTGTTGTTACTTTTTCAAATTCACTCATAAATGCAGACTCCATTCTTTTCAAATTTTTCATTTGTCAAAACTGTCTTTAAAAAGCATTTTGCTATATTAGTATAATACAAGGCAGAAGGAAAAGCAATATTTCCACCTGCCTTGTATTCGTACCGATACATTATTTATAGCGCACCTTTTAATAAGTTTTACTTATAATTGTGTTTTATTCATTAGAATTTTAACATACAATCTCTTTTGAACGCATGACGATTAATCATTGAATTTCCCCAGAAATTCTTTCATTCTTTCATTCGATGAATCAAATACTTCCTCCGGAGTTCCTTCCACTGCGATCACTCCCCCGTCCATAAAAATCACATGATCAGATACATTTCTCGCAAAATTCATCTCATGGGTGACAATTACCATCGTCATATGTTCCATTGCAAGTTCACGAATGACCTTCAGAATCTCTGCAGTAAGTTCCGGATCTAATGCCGACGTCGGCTCATCAAAGAACAGAATGTCCGGATTCAGCGCAAGTGCTCTCGCAATCGATACACGCTGCTGTTGTCCGCCCGATAACTGACATGGATATGCATTTTCCTTATCGGAAAGTCCCATCTTCTTTAAAAGCTCTCTTGCTTCTTTATAAACCTCTTCTTTCTTACGCTTCTGCACTTTGATCGGCGCATCTGTAATATTCTTCATCACCGAATAATGTGGGAACAGATTAAAGTTCTGAAATACGAGTCCGAATGTTCCTTCGTAATGAATCTCTCCCGCATCCGCAGTCTCAAGTCCTGTCGCACACCGAAGAAGTGTCGATTTACCGGAACCCGACGGGCCGATAATACCCAGAACTTCTCCCTTTTCTACCTTTAGAGAAATGTCTTTCAGAACTTCTACTCCATTAAAGCTTTTTTTAATATTTTTCATTTCAAGCAGACTCATGGTCTATTCCTCCTAATGGTAATAATTCAATTTTTCTTCAATCTTCTCCATGATCATCGCAACCAGCAGGTTGAACACATAATAGAAGATACCGGCCGCGATATATGGAACCATAGAGGTCTGTGCCGCTGCGATTTGCTTTGCCATAGTAAACATCTCAGTTACCGCCAATACAAATGCAAGTGAAGTATCTTTTACCAATGTAATGATCTCATTCGTCACGGCAGGCAGAATATGTTTACACACCTGTGGAAATACAATACGGAAAAACGTCTGACCTTTCGAATACCCAAGCACCTTTGCCGCTTCATACTGTCCCACCGGAATTGCTTCAATTCCGCCTCTGTAAATTTCTGCAAAATATGCCGCATAATTAATTGCAAAACCAATCAGTACTGCTGTCATACGATATCCTGTGGAAATTCGCATTCCAAACAGATAATAAGGTCCGAAATACACCACCATAAGCTGCAACATCAGCGGTGTTCCTCTCATAATTGATATGTATAATTTTGAAATCCATCTGACCGGTGCGATCTTCGACATTCTGCCAAATGCAACTACTAGTCCAAGAGGCAGCGAAAAGAGTAATGTCAGGATAAATATCTCTGCCGAAATCCACATTCCCCCACCAAGCTCTCTTATCAGTGTTCCTATCTCCATCTGTTACATCCTCCAGTTCTTTCAAGCGAGTAAAAAAGAGCCAATCCCCTCCGGGGTTGGCCCCTTCATTTTACTTACCGTTCTTTCCTATACAAAGAGCTCCCGGAACTCCGTAATCTGCATATTTTTCTGCAATCTTATCCACTGTTCCGTCTTCTGCCATTTCATCCAGTGTCTTCTGGACTTTATCTTTCAGCTCTGTATTTCCTTTTTTGAATCCAACCGCATACTGTTCAGATGAAATTTCTTTATCCAGGATCTTATAATCATCCGGATTTTTTCTTGAATTCACCTGATAGTTCGCAACTCCGATATCCATTGCAATTGCATCGCATGCACCAGATTCCAGATCCATGAATGCTGTATTATATTCAGCAACCTGATTCAGATCTGCAAATGTTGCCGCCAGATCTTTCTGATCCCCTTCCAGTGCCGCAAGTGCGGAAGAATCCGTCTGTACTTCCACATGCTTTCCCTTCAGCCCGGCAAAATCATCAATACCGGAATCACTTCTGACTACTACAACCTGCTTGTTATCAATATATGGATCTGACCACGTGTAATCATCTTCACGACCGTTCATAGTAAATCCATTCCAGATACAGTCTATCGTCCCGGAATTCAGTTCCGCGTCCTTGGAATCCCAGTCAATTGGCTGTTTTACCAGTTTCCAGTTGTTTCTGTCACATACCTCCTGTGCAAGATCGAGGTCGAATCCAACATATTCTCCACTGTCGTCTTTATATCCATATGGCGGGAAAGAAGCATCAAATCCAACGATCAATGTATCATCTTCATTCTCTACCTTTGCTTCTTTTGACGATTTCTTCCCATTATCAGATGAACCGGAATCTTTACTTCCACATCCTGCCAATACCGTTGTAGCTGCCATTGCCGTAACAAGGAGCAGTACTAATCTCTTTTTCATTACATATATCCTCCTGTATTCCTTTTACGTGTGCCAAACAGCCACTACACTCTTTTATCAGTTTAGCAGTTGATTACTTTATCACACTAAAATCTTTGGATATATTATCATATTCTGCGGTGTTTGTCAATCCTGCGGTATTCCTTTTTCCATTCTTCCAGCTTTTCTTCCGGAATATCCAGACCAATTTCTTTTTTAGTCTGGTCTATTTCATTCTGTATCACAGTATCAAGACTTAGAAGCACCGGATTCCCCGACAACAACTTAATATATTCTTCATGAGGAAGCGCTCTGTAGCAGCTATAGAGATATGCTTTTAACATATCCGGCTGTTCACATATCTTATACGCTTCCTGATAAGCTTTTGCAGCCTCTTTATACAAAAACTGATGCCCGTATGCTGCCCCCATACTCGCATATACACGCCCATAAAACTTCTTATCTACCGATTCATCCCAATCTCTGTTAATAATAGACTGATATACAAGAATCGCCGATTCATATTCTTTACTGTTCTGTAAGCTGTCCGCCTTATATTTTTCTTTTTCTACATCTCTCTGTGACTGCAGCTGCTCCAGAACACTTTGCATTTTGTGGATCTCAGCTGCCGCATATATATTAGATTCTTTCAGAATCGTAAGTACAAATTCTTCCATGGAACCATTTTCCCGGAGAAGTCTTCGAAGTTCGGATGACAATTCCGGAAGTTCCAGTTCATCACCAATCCATCTGCATAATCGTTCGTTCACAATTGTATAATCAATCAGATACAAATTATTGCAGATGTAATAGCACAATTCTTCGATTGTATAAATCCGCATGTGCACCCTGGATATTTCGAAAGGTCTTTTGGCCCGTTTTTTATGACAAAGAATTAAACTGCCCATTGATACCTCCTAAATGTAATTCCTTTTCTACAAAGAAGTCTGATGCCGGATAGAACTCGCCAAATCCCACATCTTTGAAACGAAGTCTGCACGTACGCTCATCCAGAAACATCACTTCTATCTGAAGCCTCAACGAATAATCCGTACGTTCCGGAAGTCCTTCCAAAGAAACAGTTTCCACTTTAAGATCTTCTCCATCCAGTGACTCTATATGAATCTCAATATCAGATGTATCTTCCAGTATTACTTCCCACTGTCCATCAGCTTCATACCAATGTGTTCCCCATGCAACGATCGGATACCAGCCTTCCTGCCCCGCAATACGCATGCGCAGACAAATCTGTTCTGTCATCTTCGTCCCATCAAGATAAATCGGTCCATCGTCATAAGGGTCTGCATAACGCATGGACGAATAGCAGGCACCTTTACTGTAAAGATTATTTCCGAGAAAGGCCCTTCTTCCGTTACATAACACCTTCAGAGAATTCGGATACCAGTTATTTTCAAACCCCTCCCCTGTCAGATAAACCGACGATACTACTTTTTTATCAAACACATTCTGAATAAATGATTTAAAGCTTTCATCGGCATCCTTCGCCTTGTCCACATTCAGCACAGGATAAATAGCCTCAAGTTCCCTCATATGTGCATTGGCAACTTCTTCTACTGTTACGAACATGTCTCTGCTTTTTGTGCTCACTGTATTCAGACGTCTGAGCATATATGCACGTATCTCCTGTGCATCGCAGTAGAATAACGCCGATTCATACTGCCACAGTTCTTTTGGCTGATAGAACATATACTGGCAAAAGCTTTCCTTATAATCCTGTACGAACACACACTCTCCGGGCACACCTATATGTTTACCGATCCCCTTTAACATCTTTGACATATCCACATTCGTATATGGAACAGAAAATGTAATATAATCAATCTTTTCAAACTTTTTCAGCATCAGACTGACAAATTTGGCAAGGAGCCATACTCCGTCATGTATCTTTTCTCCTACACGTACTTTTTTTCTTTTCACGGCCTTCCGGAACAGATGTGTGACAATGTCTCCTTCTCCTGCTTCTTTTAACCGTTTTGCTTCCTGTCCGTAAACCCATCGGTCTTTATAATATCCCAGTATCAGAGGAATCTGATAATTGTCTACTGCTGCCTCCATCGTTTCCGGCTCTTCTTTATTCTCATCATAGTAGCTGATCTGACAGCTTTTTTCATTCAGATCAACTCCCAGAATACTTCCTTTTTTCATTATCATCTCCTCCTTTCTTCATTAATATATCTTAAATATCTGATTCGCCATCTGTTCTTCTTCCTCGAATTCCAGCATAGCTTTTTTGCGTTCTGCCTCAGAGTCCATACCTGTCATTTCATTCAACTGCTGATATTTTCCCGCGTAAATGCGTTCTTTATCAGTTTCCAGTGTCTTCTTATCTGTAGTGATCATTTCTCCATTTCCGGACTCCTGGAAATAATAGCTTACAGACTCATCATCATAAAGCACAAACTGCTTTACATAAAGATTCTCATATACAGGCATCATGGCTTCTGCTCTGTATCCAAGTTCTTCTCTTTCTTTTTGCTTCATCTTATAGTACAGCCTTACCTTTCCTCCCGGCTTACAACGATATGCTGCCATAACCTTATTATAAAGCTGTACTTCTCTTAACCATTCTTCCGGATATTTCAGGTAATATGGGAATACCAGCTGTTTTTCACACATTTCTCTTATTACCTGATGAAGGACCGCCGCCATTTCCTCAGAATATTCTTTATCTGAATAATACTTCAAGAGTGCAATCTTACATACATCCGGCAGATCTTCTTTCTCTTCACATTCGTTTGCAATTATTTCAAATACACATTTTTCCAGATTACGTCCGTATACGATATATTCTCTGGATACATATGCAAGATATGCCTGCTTCAGACGGAAATATACATTATCCGACAGATAATAATCTTCAAATATATGCTCTTCTTTATATAACGTCTCTGCAAATACCATCTGAGTGATAATTCTTTCGCTGACCTTATATGATGGCACACCATACTGCTTCAGCACTTTCCACAGCCGTTTCATATCACCGATTGCACCGCAATAATACTCCGCCAGATATGTCAGTGTCACTTTATCATACTGGCCGCGTCTGAACATCTCAAACGCAAGATAACTTAGAAAATCATCTTCTGTATAATTTTCTTCTCTGATCCTCCGGCTGCATACCAGAAATACATCTTTATCATCAAATGCATCGATTCCTTTTGCCAGGATCTTATCATAATCTGGTTTTTCTTTTTCCGGCTCCTGATTCCAGAATCCCGTAGATGCCGCATACTTTCGGCACATATCTACAAAACGTGGTTCATAGAACAGACGCTTGGTCTCATACGGAATCGAATCCGTATAGTGTCTTCCCTCCACAGACTCCCAGACAATTCTTGATTCCTTGTCATACAGATATATAATTGCCCCATTCTTCTCGTCATAAGGAATACGCTGACGGACAGAGCCGTCCTTTTCAATAACCAGAACGCACTTCATACCACGTACTTTTGTTCTTACTTCATAGGAATAACAAATGTCACGCATCGCCTCCATACGCTCCGCAGACATCTCATCTTCTTTGCAGAAGCGTTTATATAAAGTGCGCAGTGATTCTGTAATATGGCGCTTCATCAATTGTTCCCATGTAAATGCTACCATCTGTTCCCGGTAATTCAGATACAGATCTCCAGCCTGTTCCTCATGAATCACAAGACTTGCATAGAGATATGCCGCTTTTTTATAATCCAGTGCATTTCCATGCATAAAATACAATACCAGTGATTTTGGAAGCGGTCCGTGTGCACTGTCCTCATCAATTGTCATCATATAGTATTCATAAAGCTGTGCGATCTTAAGATCCGAATCTACTGCCTTCTGATACCAGAAGAAATACTTTTTCTCTGTTTTATTTCCTTTGATCAGAAGTGTACAGATTGTATTAAGGATCATCGGTTCATCGTACATCTTATAGATTCTTTCCAGGATTCTGAAAAGATTATCACTGTATTTCTTCTGCTGGCTGGCAAAATTTGAAATATAAAGGGCCAGTTCTTTTGTCATCATCCGGTATTTTGTAGCAAAATTCAACACCTGTATCTCGAATGTTCCGAGCTTTTTAAGAAGCGTTGGCTTTTCCTGATAACACAGATATGCTTCCAGATAGAACATAACCGAATGAATTCCATATTCAAACTGTTGTTCCAGAACTTCCAGACGTTTGTACGGATTTTTATAGCGTGTATCCAGATTCAGGATCATATAAAGCAGCCACCAGGAATCCTGATGACGCATATATGTCTTTCCAACCTCATCCAGTACCCGTTCTTCATAATTCACGTCTCCACGGATTTTTGCAGTCAGGTAAAGATAATAACAGTTTGTCAGTGGATCTTTCCCGATTGCAAACCGGTTATAATTATAATTCTCCAGAATCCATTTGGCTTCTTCTATCTTCTCTCCAAGCAGATAAATATTAGCCAGCATGAGCTGGTATACCTCATTGAGTGGTTCTAATTTGCGAAGTGTAACCATCTTCTCGATCGCACTGTCCACCCAATGATCTCTGCTTACTCTTCCTGCCATATAGCCTACATATTCTTTTACGATCTGTGCCATCAGAAGTTCCGGCATCCTGTGATCTTCGTCATATTCCTGATTCTGCAGTACTTCCACTTCATATGTCAGTGTCTCATACGGTGTCACAAATTTCAGTGCTCCGTAATTACGTCCTCCATGAAGCTTCTCTGCTCTTACCACATATTCTATCTCATGTGCATTTCCCACAAAATCTTCTGTACTGATTTCCGGTCTTGATACCCGGATAAAATCTCCTACTGTCTCAATCTTGATCGGCATATATCCCCAGGTATTCTTCATCAGAGTCAAAGTTCCTTTCGTTGACTCAGTCAGATCTTCAAACAGCATTCCTTCTCCCTGCAATGTCAGGAAAATGCATTCTTTCTGCTTGATTCCCACCATGAATTCTTCCATCGCCTGCTCACTGAGAGACCATTTACGCATATTGTCATAAAGATAGAAAGTACGTTCATTTTCATATTTTAAAATCTCATAGAATTCTTTAGACCGGAATAATCTTCCTGCTTCCGAAAAATCTTTGATCGCAAGTTTTCGGAAATCATCTGTGCTTTGTACTTTTCCATACGTTGTCATCACATATGGTTTTTCTATAATAGCTGTAAACGACAGTTCATATTCACCACCGCTGCATACGATCGTAAATTTACCTTCTTCTACATGTCCCGGACGAAGCCCACGTCCGTCATATGTAAACTCAACCCTCGACGGATTTCCCTCGAATCCCTGGTCCTTAAAATGAACACGAAAAGAAGACGAGTAAACGAGTCCTCGTATTCTGCCTTCATTATTCGCCCTCATTGTAAAACTTCCCCTGTATACTTCCCCTTCACCTATAATGAGCACCAGATTCGTCTCATCGAATATAACATCAGGTCGTATCAACTGAAAGTCGCCTTTTGAAAATTTTTGGATTTTATTTTTCAAGTCCTACACCTGCTTCTTTCGTTGCTTTTTTCTTAAAACATACTATAATAAATTATAGCATTGTTTGTCAACGAATGGCAATGCCGGAAAGAGAAAATATCAAAATTGTGTCGATAGGATGGAAAATTATGAAAAAAAAACCAGAATTTCACGGAAGCGATCTGGAAAAGATCGCAGATTATTATCACCTTGATAAGGAAAAGATTGTTTTGTTCGGTGCCAATGTAAACCCGCTCGGATTATCCGGACAGGTAAAAAAAGATCTCGCAGAACATCTGGATATCATCAGCAGTTATCCAGACAGAGATTATACAGATCTGAAAAAAGCAATTGCTGCATATACCAATACCTCGCCGGAACATATTGTTGTCGGAAATGGTTCTACGGAGCTTATCTCACTCCTGATCAGCCAGCGCGCACCAAAAAGGGCGCTGCTTCTGGGACCGACCTATTCCGAATATGCAAGAGAGCTGAATCTGGTCGGCGGCACACTGGAATATTATAATCTGAAAGAAGAACAGGATTTCAGACTGGATATTTCCGATCTGACCGATACACTGAAAAGTGATATTGATCTTCTGATCATCTGTAATCCGAACAACCCGACCTCTTCAGCCATCAGTACCGCTGATATGAAAAAGCTGTTAACCGTATGCCGGTCACTTGGTATCTTCGTTATGATCGATGAGACTTATATCGAATTCGCACCGGAAGGCACTTCCCTCTCTGCAGTTTCTCTTGTACCGGAATTCGACAACTTCATGGTCATCCGCGGTGTATCCAAGTTCTTCGCCGCACCTGGACTTCGCTTTGGTTATGGTCTCACCAGTAATCAGGCATTTCTTCAGACACTTCTTACCCACCAGAATCCGTGGAGCCTGAACAGTATCGGGGCTTACGCCGGTGAACGGATGTTGAAAGATACCGATTATATTCAGAAAACCTGGTCTCTCATTGATTCTGAGCGCACCAGAATGTGCACAGAGCTTTCCGGACTGGATACCGTAAAGATTTACCCGGCTTATGCCAACTTTGTTCTTGTAAAGATCTTAAAAGAAGGACTCACTTCTTTCGATGTCTTTGAAAAAGCGATTCACCAGAATCTCATGATCCGGGACTGTTCTTCTTTCGAAAGCCTGAACGGAGAATATGTACGGTTCTGCATTATGAATCCAGAGGATAATGACCGGCTGCTGGATGTATTCCGTTCATTATAATCAATACAGAGAACCTGCCCCCGGCAGCTTCTTCCGAATGCATGGCAATACAAACACCTGTCTGCGGCCCGGTATCATTCCTGAAATAATCCAAGTTACAGACAGGTGTTTTTCATATTTTCCAATATTATTTTTTTAAGATCAATGCCATAAAGGTAAGTTCTTCATCACCGGTGTTCTTAATTCCATGTGCATCTCCGTCTTTACACAGGAACAGATCGCCAGGATTTGCCGGCTGTTTTTCGCCGTTATCGTCATAAGTTCCGTGTCCGGTCAGAATGAAGTAAGACTCCGTCTCACCATGATGATAATGGTATCCTACTTCACATCCCGGATCCAGATGAATCTTGGCATACATCTTACAGGCTTCTCCAACTTCTTCCGAAGTAACCATTGCTTCTCTTACAATATAACCGTCTCCGCCATTTACATGTTCCACTTTTACCAGTTCTCTTTCGCCTTCTCTTGTCATTTTTAAGTTCCTCCTTGATTCGTAAAACATTCTAAAACAACAATACAACCTGAAAGATACAAAGTCAATGGTAAACCCTTAATCTTAATTCACGATCCGGTAATATTCTTTCGCGGTTATACTGTAAACGATGATATAGAATACCGCAAACACCGCTATCGTAATGATTGTGCATACCGCAAACAACGATACATTCGTAAGATTTAATACTCCCAGAATTTTTGTCATTACTTTAAAGGCTACTGCAACATGGATCACTGCTACAACCAACGGCAGGAAGAATACGCTTAAGACCTGGCTTCTTATGGAACGCTTCACTTCTTTTTTACTCATGCCAACCTTCTGCATGATCTGGTAACGCTCCCTGTCATCATAGCCTTCCGATATCTGCTTATAATAAATGATCAGTACCGTTGCCATAATAAACATACTTCCCAGATAGATTCCAATAAAGAACAGTCCGCCGTACAATTCATAAAAAGAAGAACGGCTTAACATACGGCTTTCCATCGTTCCATCCGGAAACTTTTCATAAAATTCGTTCTGTATCTGTTCCAGTGTCTCTTTTTGTTTTCCGTCATCTCCCTTCAGGTTGAATTTATCTGCATAAGAAAATGACTCGATACGTTCAATCTGCTCTGCATTTGCAAATACAATGTATAATGTCTTATACATTTCTGCCGTGCTCTTCGGCTGGCTCGTCATCTCGGACAGTTCTTTTTTCACCTGATAGTTCTGTCCTGCAATGTTTATCTGTTTTTTTCCACATTTGCCGTTCGTGGTATAGGTCAGTATCTCCTGTTCCTTTAACGAAACATTCTGTTTTTCTATCCGGTTATACTCTTCCTGTGTGATCATCTCTACATAGTAAAAATGATTGTCCGGATAGTACTGCTCTACCTTTTCCAGATTATTTCCTTTCAAAACCGCATTCATACTGCCATATCTGTACCGGACTCTGTCTGTTATTTTTACCCCTGCTTTCTCACATTGTTCTTTTATCAGTCTCTGAAGAGTCTCTTCATTATTTGTATCGGCTTCATTGCAGACAATTGAAACATCTCTCGGAAAACGTGAGTCCAGAATATCTTCCATTCCCGCATACAAAGATACCGTTGTGGATACCATAACCAGCACCATCGTACTTAACACACAGATGTTCGCAAGTCCCGCTCCGTTTTGTTTCATACGATAGATCATGCCTGATACACTGGTAAAATGCTTTGGATTATAATAATAAGCTTTATTTTTCCGGAGTATTTTCAATACCACAATGCTTCCGGCAATAAAAAGTGCATAAGTTCCAATAATCACACAGACCACTGCAACAAAGAATTTCAAAAGTGCTTCTAACGGTGCCTCTGTTGTAAGTGCAATCCAGTAACCATTGCCAAGTGCCGCCACACCGACGATCACAAGCAGCCATCTGCTCTTCGGCTCTTTCTCCCCCTGATTGCCTCCGTGCAGAAGTTCCACCGGATTCACCAGCTGTATCTGTAAAATGTTATATAAATACGTCAGAAGAAAAATTCCTGCAAATAATATGACAGTCTGTACAATTGCAGTCCCATTAACCGAAAACTGCATATCTACGCTATTGTGCAGAATCTTAAGGAGCAGCAGATACATCAGTTTCCCAAATATTATTCCAAACACCAGACCGCCAAGAATACTGATTCCCGCCGTCAGGATCGTCTCAACTGCCATCATTCGTGCAATATGCCGCTTTCCCATTCCAAGAATATTGTATACTCCGATCTCTTTCTTTCGTCGTTTGATCAGGAAACTATTCGTATAGAACAGAAAAATCACTGCAAATACAATGATCACACCCGTTGCATACTGAAGACATATCTTCAATGTATTCTGGGTAATACCTTCCCCCTTGCTCAGTGCGTCAATGATATAGAACATCATGACGGTCAGAACACCTGTAAAGATATAGGGTACATAGGTCTTACGGTTATTCTTAAGATTGGTCACAGCAAGTTTTTCATAGATGAAATTATTCATCCTCCTCACCTCCTGTGGTAAGAATCTTCAGCGTATCTGAAATTCTTTCATACATTTCTTCGTTCGTAAGATTCCCCCTGTAAAGCTGATGGAATACTTTTCCGTCCTTGATAAAAAGCACCCTTTTCGCACTACTCGCCGCTTTCACACTATGTGTCACCATAACAATCGTCTGACCTTCCTGGTTAATCGTTGTAAAAAGATTCATCAGACTGTCTGCCGCTTTCGAATCCAGTGCTCCCGAAGGTTCATCGGCAAGAATCAGCTGTGGTTTCGTGATCAGCGCTCTTGCAATTGCAGCTCTTTGTTTCTGCCCACCGGACACCTCATATGGATATTTCTCCAGTAGTTTTTCAATTCCAAGTTTTTCTGCAATCGGTTTTAATCTCTTTTCCATCTCCGGATATTTCTTTCCGGATAATACCAGTGGCAGGAATATATTATCCTTTAATGAAAATGTATCTAACAGGTTAAAATCCTGAAATACAAAGCCGAGATTCTGACGTCTGAACGTTGCGATCTCTTTTTCTTTTAATTTTCCCAGATCCCTGTCTTTTAAATAAACCTTTCCTTCTGTCGGTTTATCAAGTGCCGCCAGAATATTCAGCAAAGTCGTCTTTCCCGATCCAGACTCTCCCATGATTGCAACATATTCCCCGCGTTCTACCGTAAAATTCACATCTCTTAAAGCCTCTACCTGATTGCTCCCAAAACGAGTCGTATATATCTTCTTCACATTTTTTACTTCCAGTAATGACATAAGTTTTTCTTCCTTTCTTTTTAAGATTTCTTCTTTACGGTATCTATTATAAAAAAAGAGGAAATATCCTGCCATCGAAGCATGTGACATTTCCCCTGTTTAATCTTACATTCCTGTAAGGTTTTCTCTTTTTATCTGATCGTTATTCCGGATTCCATTCTTTCCTTGTCAATTCCAGATATACACGGGTTCCTTTTCCCACCTCTGAATCAATCCATATCTTATGTCCCATCTTATCCATGATCTTTTTGCAAAGATACAGTCCAATCCCGGTAGACTTCTTATCTGCTCTTCCATTATATCCGGTAAACCCTTTTTCAAATACTCTAGGAAGATCTTCTGCCTGAATACCGATTCCATTATCCTCGATCACCAGACACTCCCGTCCTCTTTTTTCTTCCAGACAGATTCTAATCTCGCCGCCATTCTTTGTGTATTTCAAAGCATTAGACAGAATCTGTTCTGTCACAAACTCCAGCCATTTTTCATCTGTAAGAACTATTCGTTCCACCGGCCGGTAATCCAGACGGATCTTCTGAAGAATAAACATCTGAGAATATTTCCGGACAGATTGTTTCAGAATCTTATCTAAAGACACCTTCTCAAACTGCAGATCCCCAGACATATCTTCCATGCGGAGATACGTCAGCACCATCTCCACATACTGTTCCATTTTAAAAAGTTCCATCTTCATCTCTTTTAATTCCGGCAGTGCCGGGTTTTCATCTTCCACCGATTGCAGCAATATGTGCATCGCAGCGATAGGTGTCTTGATCTGATGCACCCACATACCATAATAATCACTTAAGTCCTGGCCTTTGATTCTTGCCTCTGATTTCAACTCCAGAATCTTTTCGTCAAAGATCCCCAGTAATTCCTGATAATCCAGTTCCAGAAGATTCCTGCACTCTGGAAGTTCTTTTGTGCACTCCTGCGTGCTCTTCTTAAACCGTTCCAGCAGAAGATGCTTCTTCCGGAAGCGATGATATTCCGTTATTACATAAAGGAGCAGCCACAATATCACCAGCAGCAGTGCATATTTCAACGCATCCATCCTGATATTATAAAGAAATGCTACAACAATAAATATTCCGACCGTTCCGGCATAAAGGCTGATCTCTCTTGTTTTATCTTTAAAAAATGCTATTAACAGTTTCATGCCTCCACCATATATCCTATTCCTTTTTTTGTGATGATCTTTCCGCCAAGGCCAATCTATTCCATTTTTTTACGAAGTCTTGCCACATTGACCGTCAGTGTATTGTCATCAATAAATTCATTGCTGTCCCAGAGTCTCGTCATAATACTTTCACGGCTTACGATCTTCCCTGTATTTTCCAGAAGTATCTGCAGAATCTTGAATTCGTTCTTGCTCAGTTCCAGTTTCTGGTCCTGATACAGAACTGTCGCATCTGCCAGATTCAGGATCGCACCGTTCCACTCCATGACATCTGCCGTTCCACGAAATTCATAGGTTCTTCTTAACACGGCCTGCACCTTTGCCGTCACCACATTCAGGTCAAACGGTTTCTCGATGAATTCATCGCCGCCCATATTCATTGCCATCACAATATTCATATTATCATTCGCCGATGACAGGAAAATGATCGGCACCTTCGAGATCTTCCGGATCTCCTGACACCAGTGAAATCCATTAAAAAATGGAAGCACAATGTCCAATAACACAAGCTGCGGCTCAAATTCCACGAATTTTCCCATTACGTCTTTAAAATCCGTCATACATTCTGCCTGATAATTCCATTTTTCCAAATGGTTTTTCAGTCCGCCTGCTATTGTTTCATCATCTTCCACGATTAAAATCTTATACAATCTTTCTTCTCCCCATACTTCAAACTCTGTCCTTATCTGCGTAAGTTACCATCGTCATCTTTTCTAATGCGCGGTGACAAAAAGGACAAAAGTTTAACACTTTTGCCCTCTTATCGTAATACATTTGTCATGCAATTGTCAATTCCGGCTTTCTTAAGATTTCTTTCGAATTTCTGAAGAACTCCGGCTCCATTCCATATGCATTTCTTTCTATATTATTTCTACAAATGTTAGTGGAAATAATGTGCCCCGATCTTCATTCCGGCACCGCCTTGATCAAAATACAGACAGTTTCCAATCGGATTCGAGCCATTCAACGCATCTCCAGCAGCCTGCAGAGCTGTCTGTGAATATCCCTTTGAACTTCTCACTCTGTTCAGCCATCCGGTCGCTGCCGGTCCGAACTGCCCGGACTGATAGATGACTTCTTCGATGGAATTCGGATAACTTCCACTCTTTACACGGTTCATGATCACCGCACCGACGGCAACCTGGCCTTCATACGGCTGGTTTCCTGCTTCGCAGTAGATGATGGATGCAAGCAGTTCCTGATTGGCTCTTACGTATGCTTCTCTTGCTTCGCGTTCTGCTTTTTCTTTTGCTTCCTGCTCTGCCTTTTCTCTTGCGAGGCGTTCTTCCTCTTCTTTTTTCGCTATATTGTCTGCAATTACCTGCTGGCTTGCATCCGTCATTTCCTGCGCAGATGCCACGATATTCTGTGATATCGCCTGTACAGCAGTGTGTGTATTCGTATTTTCCCCTTTTGTTTCTGTGATTGTTGTTACTTCCGGCTGTTCAGAGGCTGCCTGACTGGTAAAACCAGTTGCCATTACTGCGCATGCTGAATACAGCACGAACATCGATTTCAGTCTCTTCGCTTTTAACATAATATAAATACCCTCCTGATTTTGTTGCAATGATTTACATTTCTTTTAATAAAGTATATTCATTTTTTTCAACTTTATTACAAATATTACAAATTTGTTACAAGCAACGATTGGTATCATATCATGTATGTCTCGTTTTGTCAACTTTTTTATTTACTTTTTTAAAGTCTGCAGATTATGCTACTCTTTTTTCTTATTTTTAGCGTTCATTTTTCTCCGTTATTTCTCTGCTCCTTAAGCTTCTCTTTTACAATAGCTTACTACTGTTACAATTAAAAATACCGGGATACAGATTACTGCCGCAATCATGATAATATACGGTGTCCAGTAATATCCACTGCCGATTTTCACGCGTCAAAATTCTTCCTCCTGAGGGCGTCCCCTGTATATAGAACGTATTACATGATGTAAATAATCACATATTTTAATGTTTGGCAACAAAAAAGCAGCATACTGCAAAATAATCATGCTGTATGCCACTTTTTATTTATGTTTTTACAAACATTACAAATATTAATTATTCAAATTCTGTTACATAAAATTCATTTACGCAAAATCCGATTGTCCAAACTCTATTTGATCTTAGCAATGTCGATCAGTGTCAGTTTCTGGATATCTGTATTCTCAAGACTGGTGATCAGAGCTTTTGCTGTATCAATCGCTGTCAGTACATTGACACCTGTCTCGATCGCATTTCTACGGATCACGAATCCGTCTCTTGAGTGATCAGCTCCCTGCGGAGGTGTGTCGATAACCAGGTCGATCTTATGTCCGAGGATCAGATCCATAAGGTTCGGAGATTCCTGCTCAATCTTATTGACTGTCATCGCTTTCACGCCTGCATCTGTCAGGACCTTGGCAGTTCCTTCTGTAGCAAAGATCTTGTAACCGATCTTCTCGAATCTGCGTCCGATCTCTACTGCTTCTTCCTTATCTTCATCACGAACTGTCATAATCATGTTCTTGTGTTTTGGAAGTTTGACTCCGGCACCGATGAATGCTTTATAAAGAGCCTCATCAAATGTCTTGGCAATTCCCAGACACTCTCCGGTAGACTTCATCTCAGGTCCAAGGCTGATATCAGCACCGCGGATCTTCTCAAATGAGAATACCGGCATCTTGATTGCAAAATAATCTGCTTCCGGCTGTAATCCAGGTGTATAACCAAGTTCTTTGATCTTGTGTCCGATGATCACTTTTGTTGCAAGTGGTACGATCGGAATACCTGTTACCTTACTGATGTATGGAACAGTACGGCTGGAACGAGGGTTAACTTCGATTACATATACATCTTCTCCACATACGATGAACTGGATGTTAATCAGTCCGATTACATGTAAGGATTTTGCAAGTCTTCTTGTATATTCGGCAATCGTCTCTTTTGTCTTCTGAGAGATGCTCTGTGCAGGATATACAGAGATACTGTCTCCGGAATGGATTCCGGCACGCTCGATATGCTCCATGATACCTGGAATCAGGATATCTTCACCGTCGCATACGGCATCTACCTCAATCTCTTTACCCTGTAAATATTTATCAACCAGGATTGGATGATCCTGTGCGATACGGTTGATGATTCCGATGAACTCATCAATATCGTGATCATTGATCGCAATCTGCATTCCCTGTCCGCCAAGTACGTAAGAAGGTCTTACCAGTACCGGATAACCCAGTCTGTTTGCAACTTTCTTCGCTTCTTCTGCTGTAAATACAGTTCCACCTGTCGGTCTTGGGATCTCGCACTGCTCAAGAATCTCATCAAACAGCTCACGGTCTTCGGCTGCATCTACATTTTCAGCAGATGTTCCAAGGATCGGAACGCCCATCTTCATAAGAGATTCTGTCAGCTTGATCGCTGTCTGTCCACCGAACTGTACAACTGCTCCGTCCGGTTTTTCCAGATCTACGATACTTTCTACATCTTCCGGTGTCAGAGGCTCGAAATACAGCTTGTCAGCGATATCGAAGTCTGTACTTACTGTCTCAGGGTTGTTATTTACAATAATCGTCTCGTATCCTTCTTTGGCAAATGCCCATGTACAATGTACAGAACAGAAGTCGAACTCGATACCCTGTCCGATACGGATCGGTCCGGAACCAAGTACCAGTACTTTCTTCTTGCCGGAAGTTTCAACTACTTCATTCTCACTTCCGAATACAGAGTAGTAATATGGTGTCTCTGCTGCGAACTCAGCCGCACAGGTATCAACCATCTTATAAGAAGCTGTGATGCCATTGTCATGACGAAGGTCATGGATCTCACGCTCTGTCTTTCCTGTCAGTTCTGCGATCACATTATCCGGGAACTCTAAGCGTTTTGCTTCTTTTAATGTCTCTGCTGTTAATTCTTCTGTCTTTAATTTCTGTTCCATCTCTACGAGAATTGCGATCTTGTCAATGAACCAGTTGTCAATCTTTGTAATTCTGTGAATGTCTTCGTAGCTGATGCCCTGACGGATTGCTTCTGCGATCTTCCAGATACGACGGTCATCTACAACTTTCAGTTCTTCTAACAGTTCTTCTCCTTTTAAATAAGAGAAGTCATAAGACATAAGGCTGTCTACATGCTGTTCCAGAGAACGGATGGCTTTCATAAGTGCTCCCTCGAAGTTATCACAGATACTCATAACTTCTCCGGTCGCTTTCATCTGTGTTGTCAGTGTACGTTTTGCACTGATGAACTTATCAAATGGAAGTCTCGGGATCTTTACAACACAGTAGTCAAGCATAGGCTCGAAACTTGCGTATGTCTTCTTTGTTACTGCGTTCTTGATCTCGTCCAGTGTATATCCAAGAGCGATCTTTGCTGCAACCTTGGCAATCGGATATCCTGTTGCCTTAGATGCAAGTGCAGAAGAACGGCTTACACGAGGGTTAACCTCGATTACACAGTACTCAAATGAATCTGGATTCAGCGCATACTGTACGTTACATCCACCAGTGATATTTAACTCACTGATGATATTAAGAGCAGATGTACGGAGCATCTGGTACTCTTTATCGCTCAGTGTCTGAGAAGGTGCTACTACGATACTGTCTCCGGTATGTACACCTACAGGGTCCAGGTTTTCCATATTACATACGGTAATGCAGTTACCATTGCTGTCACGCATTACTTCGTACTCGATCTCTTTCCATCCTGCGATGCAACGTTCTACCAGAACTTCCCCAACACGTGAAAGACGAAGTCCGTTTTCCAGGATCTCTACGAGTTCTGTTCTGTTATCCGCGATTCCGCCGCCGCTTCCACCAAGTGTGTAAGCCGGACGAAGTACAACCGGATATCCGATACTTTCAGCAAATTCGATACCAGCCTGTACATCCTTTACGACTTTAGAAGCTGCACAAGGCTCGCCGATTTTTTCCATTGTCATCTTGAATTCCAGACGGTCTTCGGCCTTTTTGATCGTCTCAGAAGTAGTACCGATCAGACGTACGTTGTTTCTTTCAAGGAATCCATTCTCATCCAGCTCCATAGCCAGGTTCAGTGCTGCCTGTCCACCCAGTGTAGGAAGGACACTGTCTGGTTTTTCCTTTAAGATCAGCTGTTCTACCACCTCAACTGTCAGAGGCTCGATGTATACGCGGTCTGCGATATCTTTATCTGTCATGATCGTAGCCGGGTTAGAGTTCAAAAGGACTACTTCCAGACCTTCTTCTTTTAATGAACGGCAGGCCTGTGTACCTGCATAGTCAAACTCCGCTGCCTGTCCAATGATAATAGGACCAGAGCCAATTACTAATACTTTCTTAATATCTTTAATTCTAGGCATTATTTTGCTCCTTTCATCATATCCATAAATCTATCAAACAGGTATCCGGAATCCTGTGGTCCAGGACAAGCCTCCGGGTGGAACTGAACTGTGAAAATATTCTTTCCTTCGTATGCAAGTCCTTCGTTGGTTCCGTCATTTACATTGATAAATGCCTCTTTTGCGATAGCCGGATCAATGGTTGTACCATCAACTGCATAACCATGGTTCTGTGAAGAAATGTATACTCTGTTATTTGTCAGATCCTTCACCGGATGGTTACCGCCGCGGTGTCCATATTTCAACTTATAAGTCTTTGCACCATTTGCAAGTGCCATAAGCTGATGTCCGAGACAAATTGCAAAAATAGGAATATCAGTATTGTATAACTTCTTGATCTCTTCGATAATAGATACGCATGTTTCCGGATCTCCAGGCCCGTTAGACAACATAATGCCATCCGGATTAGCAGCAATAATCTCTTCTGCTTTTGTTCCTGCCGGATAAACTGTAACTTCACAGCCGCGTTCATTTAAAGACTTGGCAATGTTCTTCTTTGCACCGAAGTCCATAAGAGCAACCTTCGGTCCATTGCCTTCTAAAACATATTTTTCATCACATGTTACTTTTGATACCACATCACCAACTGTATATGCTTTCAGTTTTGGGAGAATCTCATCTAAGTTGTAATTCTCGTTCGTGGTGATCATTCCGTTCATGGTTCCCTTTTCACGAAGAATCTTCGTAAGGGCACGTGTATCAATTCCTGCAATTCCTGGAATATCCTGTTCTTTCAGGAAATCCTGAAGTGTTCCTTCACAACGGAAGTTGCTTGGCATTCTGGAAAGTTCTCTTACGATATATCCATCCGGCCATGCCTTCCTTGACTCCATATCCGGTGTGATGCCATAATTTCCAATCAATGGATAGGTCATTACTACGGCCTGTCCCGCATAAGAAGGGTCGGTTAATACCTCCAGATAACCTGTCATTGAAGTATTAAACACTATCTCGCTAATCATGTCTTTTGTCGAACCGATACTGGTTCCGGTAAAGACAGTCCCGTCTTCTAATATAAGAAATGCTTTCATATATTCACCTTTTCCCTTCTGTGTTTCTTTTTCTTTTTTCATGAATCCATACTGCTGTACTTCAGGTACATTTTCTATATTTGGGCAAAAAAAATTTGTTGTTATAAAGAATTTTTCTTAAAAATACAGAATAAAAGGCAGTTTGTGCAAGCACAAAACCGCCTCGTTTTTCATCCATCGGTACCAGACAATTTATGTCTTCACAAATTGTAAAAATTATACTACATAATCCGAGGATTTTCAACGGATATTTTTGTTTTTTTATGAATACTGCCAAAATATTACAATCTTGTGTAATCTCGGGTCATCGATGTACTGGTACTTCACCTGCGATAATCCATAGTAATCCGCCAGATTCTGCGCTGCTTTTGCAAGTTCTTTCTGGAAAATGTCATCGTGCGCCTGACTGTAGACGGATGTATCTGCGAATTTAAAAATTGTAGCACTTTTCTTCGCCCAGATAGCCTGGTTCATGGCTTCCAGTACCTTCTTGGCATCATACTTTGTGTAATACATTCCGTTTACCACGTAATAATTGCAATCCATCTTGCTGCACTCTGGCATCTGTGTATCCTTATCCAGAATATGTGTCTGAAATAACTGCGTATCATCACAACACATATAATCATAGCTGATATTTGCCTTATTACCAGAAACCTCTGCATCTTGACCTGAATTTTGCTCTGCATCCCGGGATGTATCTTCTCCTTCTTCCTGTTGGAACACCGGATCTCCCCAAGTTGTGTCGACATAATAATAATCGCCGTTACATTTCACCAGATTCCACGCATGGTTTCCGCCTTCCGTCGTCTTTCCCGTCACATAAGTACAGAACACGCCAAGCCGTTCCAACAAATACTGCGTTGCTTTCGAATATCCAGCACATACAGATTTCTGATTGACAAATACGCTGTAGATGTTCTGATTATCCGGCGCGCTCTCATCATACTCTACTTCATCTACGATTTTTTCATATACATAGAGAATTTTGTGATAGTCATCTGCATCGGCATCCAGATCTGCCAGCCACTTCTCTGCCGCCTGCATAATCGCGGTCTGCATCTTCTGGCTTTCTTCTGCTGTGTAAAAATATTTCGGTTTCAGGACGGTATAACTTTCTGTTCCTTTATAAGTCGTAGCCGTTGCTGTCCCGTCACACCAGAAGATGTCCGGCTGATCCTTCATCAGCTTCTGAAAAATCTGATTTGTCTCATCTACATCCGCGTTATGTACATAAATTTCCTCCGTGTGGTTTCTGACACCTTCCAGAATTTCCTGATAGACCTGCCTTTGTTCAGTCGGCAACTGCTGATAATAATATTTCTCCGTGTTTTCTTCTTCCGTTATGGATACTTTCTGATAAGGAATATCTTGTTTTTTATTTGAACCAAATTGTTCAAGTTCCAGATATCCGCCCCTTTCTGCTGCTGCGGTTCCAAGAAAGAGAATGCATGTCAGAATCAGGATGATTAATTTCTTTTTTCTTCTTTTTCTATATATCCGTAAACACCTTCTTTTCATGCTCTGTTCTACGCTCCTGTTTCTGTTATTTTTAAGATGTTCCATACTTTGTGTAACAATCTGTCTCTTTTATTCCCTGTATCTTCACATTTTTCTTATTTTTGCATACTCTGTCAGTAACAGAGTCTTAAAAGAGGTCCTATTTTATGAACGGAACGACTCCAACCACTCAGGATACTCCCGACAAAGGCCGTCTGCAGATTAATCTCGTATCTGACATCTCTGCCTATCCGATTCAGGGGGCTCAGATTTCCATCTTCTACACGGGTATTCCAGAAGCTCAGTTAGAACAACTTACTACCGACAGTTCCGGGCAGACCGATACGATTGATCTTGCGGCACCACCGTTAGAATACAGCCTGAATCCAGAAAACGAAGTCCAGCCATATTCCGAATATACCATGCAGATCACCGCCGAAGGCTTCGAGTCGGTCAGTATTGCCGGTGCTGAAATTCTCGCCGATGTCACTGCCATTCAGAATGTCAGCATGAAACCAATCGACACTCCCGAAGACGAGGAAACCGTATTCGTCATTCCGGCTCATACATTATATGCCACCTATCCGCCTAAGATTCCCGAAGACGAGATCCAGCCGACCTTCGAATCCGGAGAGATTGTCTTAAGCCGCGTCGTGGTCCCGGAATACATCGTAGTTCATGATGGAAGTCCACGCGACTCCACTGCCAAAAACTATTATGTGAAGTATAAGGATTATATCAAAAATGTAGCTTCCAGTGAAATCTATGCGACCTGGCCGGAGGATACCATTCGGGCAAACGTACTGGCAATCATGTCTTTTACTCTGAACCGGGTATATACAGAATTTTACCGGAACCGCGGATATGATTTTACGATCACTTCTTCAACCGCATTTGATCACAAATGGATTCCGGAACGGAATATCTATGATACGATCTCTGTGATAGTGGATGAATTGTTTGCCGATTATCTTTCCAGACCGAATGTCAAGCAGCCGATACTGACGCAGTATTGTGACGGACGGCAGGTACAATGTCCGAATTGGATGACCTTTTTGCTATAACCTATAAAGTGGATTTTTACCTATTTATATGCTACATTTTAGCAAAAATCATCTAAACTGAATAGCCTCGATGCGTAACTCCTGACCTACAGTTCCGAGAGTAGCTACTCCATCGGCTCTTGTCCAGTCAGTCCATCCACTACCCTGTACATGAACACGATACTGGAAGCCACCCTCAAAACATAAGCATTCGATACGTTTCTTTTCGCCAACTGTACCGATAATCGTATCTTTGGTGATCGTGCCGTAATCCACCCAGCCTTTACTCTGGATGTGAGCTTTTGCTTTGATGTTCTTTCCGTATGGGTTGATCCGGATCGCTTCCAGGCGTAATGCATGACCAGTGATACCGATCACATTTTCCGCTGCTCTCTGTGGTAACCATCCTTTGCTCTGTACATGTGGTTCAACGCTGAACATAGATTTCTTAATCTCCAGCGCTTCCATCTGCAGTCCTTTTCCGGTCGTACCAGCCCACTCTCCGTTGTTGGCCCATTCGCTCCATCCAATGCTCTTCTGGTGGACTCTGTACAGGTAGAAAGATTCCTTCCCGATGATCCGGATTGCTTCCAGTCTTCTGTTCTGTCCGGTGGTTCCGATCAGTGTGTCTTTGGTGATGTTCTTGTATTCTTTGTTTCCGATTCCTTTCATATGGACAACAACATCTGTTTCTCCGTCTGGTTTAATATGCAGTGCTTCAATTCTACGATTCTGTCCAGTAGAACCAACCATTAAGCCATCGGACTGCCAGTTGCCCCATCCAATGCCTCTCATGTGAGCCTGGTATGAGATTACACCAAACTTATCGGTCTTGTTCTGGAATACTCCACCGGATTTGATTTCTCCGTCGATTGGTTCTGCTTTCTTCTTAACTGGTGCTACCGGTGCTGCTGATACAATACCGAAGGACTTAAGAATTCCTCTTGCCAAATCATCAATTTCATCATTGAATTTCGTAAGATCTGTTTTGTTTGTAATAAATCCATTTTCCAGTAACCGGTAGCTGTAACCTTTTGCAGCTGCGCGATTAACATTCGCAAGATGCGCTCTGCCTACAACCTTGTTGGCTCTTCCCGGGAAGAATGAACCGATGAAGTTGGCAAGTGCCGTATCGTACTGATCTGGGGAGTATCCTTCCTTAATAATTACATGACCACCTTTGGCTGTCGATACATTGCTGTCCATATGAAGTTCCAGGATCTGCCAATCCTTTGAGATTTTGAGTGAGCTGATGCCTTTATCAACATACCAGTTCCGGCTTGTATCTCCAAGAGTAACATTACTTCCTCCGTATGCTACGATTCGTCTTGCAAGTGCACGGACTCTCTCTGCCTCTGTATAGCCGTATCCCACTGCTCCGCTGTCACCGGCTCCGTGTCCGGCTATCAAAAATAAATGTGCCATAATTGCTCCTTCCTGTGTGACGTCGCACATAAATAATAAGAGGACGATTACTCGCCCTCTGTATCCTCTTCTGTATCTTTATCTCTTAACTGTATTAATACATCTTTCAGCTTGTCCGGAATTGGTACGAATACTGCTGCATTTTCCAATAAACTCAATGCCTCATTGCAAATATAGAACATGATTACAACTTCTCTTAACGGGATTGTATTCCCGATTAATTCTTGGATGGAAAAAGACACGGCAATTACAATAAACATTACAATCTTTTTCAGCAGTCCCTTGAATCCGGTTTCCGATGACAGCTTTTTCGTATAAATACCTTTGATCACTCCTGTTATGTAATCCACCACTGCCAGGAACACGATTGTCTTTAAAAGCACGTCCCATCCACCAAGCCAGTATGACAGGACACCTCCGATCAGACCGAACACTACACTGATCCAATTAAAAATTTTATCCATTTTCTTCATATACCTCACTCTTTCTTAATTTTTTTTCATAAAAATAAGACCTTACGGTCTCGCTCTGATTTCCATGTATTCACCTTTCTGAATAGAAAAAGAGAGGCGTTAACCTCTCTTGTCTTTCTTTTTCTTCTTTTCTTTAATCAACGGATTTATAATAAGAATTCTCGTTGCACCAAGCATTGCTATTATACATATCACCACAAATACATTCATTTTTACTATTCCCCAAAACACATCATACATATTCTCAGTTGTAAGCTTAAATGTAATATTCGCATTAACCGTAATCAAAGCAAATATTGCGACAAACACAGCTATAATGGATATTATATTTGCATACAATCCATTAACGTTTTTACTTACTTTTTCATATTTTTCTGTCAAATCGTTATAAGTATCTTTCACATTTATAGTTTCTTCTGTAACTACTTTTCGCATGTCAGACACATCTTTGTTGGACATTTCTTCTTCAATATAATAATATTTTTTCCCACTATTTTCAGCTTCAAATTCCGATACAATCCCCTGATCAACTAAATCTCTCACGCAACGTACAGCCGTTCCTCTTGTTATTCGTAATTCATCTGAAATGCTTTTCATCGTCATTGGTGGATTTGTATTTAGTAAATGTTGTATTTCTTTTTTTATATTTCCCATTTCTATCCTCTCCTTCCACCGCTATTATACAGCAGAAGGAATGCGTTTCCAAGAAATATTCATTTCTTGGAAACTACCTCGCATATAATCTCATAATACTTCCTTGGTACAGATTTTATCCCCAGTAAGTAATAATATAATTTATTCTAATCGGCACTGAACCAATATTGGTATTAAATACTGCATGCCAAGCTCCATTCTGATAAGTGCATCCTTCTACATGCACGCCAGTAGCAGCCCCATCACCGTTCGATACCATCACTGCAGTATTTCCATTTGAACTATTGCTAACACCCAACAAACTATTAATTTCTGAGTTGCTAAATAATTGTCTTGATGTTCCAGTCTTGCCAGCAGTTAACACTTTTGTTCCTGCAGTCATCCTGTGTACATTTCCTGGGAAAAAGTTAACTAAACTGCTCATACCTCGGCCGTTTATCCATGTATCTTTATCATCAACTACTAAGGATGGCACTGATGCCGAGCCGGCCTCATGAGATGGCTTCGTTGAAATTCTAGTAGATGAATTTCTAAGATATGTTTCTGTTTCATATACACCTATTTCCAGATTACATATAAATACTTTTGCGCAATCGACACCCTCTCCCAATCGAATTTCATCACCTTTAAAAATCGCAAGTTCTTCCGAACCTCTACGCACCTGTACGCTAGTTCCATCAACGTAAACATTGAATCCAGCAGCATTACCGATCGTAGCGGTTGGAGCATATACTGGTTCTGATGCTACTCTCCAGTTTGTACCATCATATGTGAAGGTTACTGTTGCTCCATCAGTCCAGTATACATCCCTGACGCCTTGGATATACATTGCTTTTGTACCTGTACCAGCAATGTTAAGTGTTGGACTGGATGCTGTATTTGCATATCTGAATCGTACTGCGACAGTAGCACCGGCTTTGAGGGATAATGTTCCGAATGCAAGAGTTGCAACTTTCGCTACAGTTTCAGATGCGGTATCGCATGTCGCATAGAGCATTTGTCCATCTTTACCTGCTGTTCCTGTCTGCCCTTGTGGCCCCTGTGGTCCTTGTGGTCCTGTATTACCTTTTACACCTTGTGGTCCTTGTGGTCCGGTCGCACCAGTATCACCTTTCACTCCCTGAGGTCCCTGAGGACCTGTAGCTCCTGTGGCTCCCTTATCTCCTTTTTCGCCTTTCGCTCCTGTTTCACCTTTGATCTTACTCCATGTATAAGCTCCCACCGTAGTAGGATCCGCCCGATTAAAGTCCGTACACTGTCCAATGTAATCCCCGACTGTTTCTCCAGAATTTGATGTGAATGTCTTACCACCATCATTGGAGTATTTAATGTGCAAGTATGATGTTTTCCCATCTGCACCATTGGTTCCTGGGATTCCCTGTGTTCCCTGTTCACCTTGTAAGCCTTTAAATCTGTACCAGGTATATTTGCTTGGATCTGTCGAATCCGCCTCTGTATAGTCCACATAGGTTCCGATATAGGTATTCGGTATTTCTGACATCTGTGATGAGGTTGGATTCTCTACCGCCGAATATTTCATATGAAAATATGTTGTTTTACCATCTTTACCCGCTGTTCCCGGAATGCCCTGCTCACCTTTTATCTTTACCCATGTGTACTGCGTCGGATCGGAAAGATCAGCTTCTTTCGCAAGCCGGTTCGTAGCGATTCCGAGATAATCTTTTCCGTAAGCATTGGCCGAAATTCCCGTTCCATTTTCATCATCTGCAAAGGCTGTCCATGTATAAAAATTACGATTCTTAGCGATCTTCTCAAATCGCTCTGCCAACTCCATAACTTTTGCATCAATACCGCTTCCCTGTCTTACATAATCCCCTAGCTCTGCTTCTTTTGTATCGTTCGATTCTGACATCTCTAATTTCAACAGTCTTGCAGTAAGATATATATTATCGTCATCATCAACAATGGATACCGTGTCACCTACCTTCACCCCATCTGGAAGATATAACAACTCTACCTCATAGGTAACAGCTTCATCACAGATCTTCTTAAGACTGGATACGGCTCGATTGCACAATTCAGATTTCGATGTCGTATTGTATGTAAAGGATTTTACGATATGTCCAACATCATTCTTATTCTTTTCTGTCTTAATCTGATACCGGCTCCACTTTTCCAGTGCTTTCCGGGATTTCACATAGGATCCTTCTACATAAAAATCTCCATCATCGTACTTATAACCATTTAATGTAATCGGATTTTCTGATCCTTCCGGTGTTCCGCCGGTACAGCGGTATGCTGTTGCAAGATCTGCGATGGAACTCTTGATTCGAAATCCGCTAACCTCTTTGCCAACAGTCAAAGTAACACCCGAATCATTCCCCCTATTCTTATACACATTGATGTATTTTCCAGTCACAGCCATATTCTCGACTTTGAAGCTGAATTCAATCTCAGCATTATCAAACTGTGTAGCTACGCTCAATAGCCTTTCCGTAGCTGTAGTTTCACCGTCCCAGGATAACTTTCTTGTAAGATTGCTTACTTCGTTGATCCCGATTTCGAATCCGGAATCATATGCAAATTTATTAATGTAATAGGCAATGTTATAAGCTTTATCTGCAGCATATTTTCCGACCACTTCATTTAACAGATCCAGTCCCGCATCTTCAGCATAGATGGATGCATCCTTTTGAATCGGATCTATCGTCGAATCAATGATTGTATATACTTCAGCTTCACTGCTGTCTGCACCCTGTTTTAGGATAAAATTTCCAACTGCAGCAAGCTTCTTCACATCAACTTCCTGTTCTTCGTCCTCATCCGGATTCGCAAAATTGTAATCCAAATTGCATTCAAAGATTGCCACACCTTCGGATATTTCTTCTGTCTTTTTATCATTTGTAATCATTAGTCCCTTCGGCAGTCCGGTAGATGCTGATCCAAGAATGTTCATTGCCCTGTCAGCAAAATATATGATCACAAGAACACCTCCCTGTACTTCATTTTAAACGTCGGTTTCTTCGCCCAGCTGGAGCACAAGCATTGAACCTGATTAACTCCCGGCTTCAAGCAAAATGTTTCCCAGTCATTTCCAAGAGCTCCCAGATCCGGCTTTGGCAGACCATTCATCCGAATTGATCCATCTGAACAATTTGCAATCAAACTGCAGTCCTGCGCAAATTTATTCGGTACATCTTTCCATTTTTCTACATGTAACTTCTGAAAATAAAAAGCATTGATCCCGTTGTATGTAAGATACTTATTCCCTGATCTTGTTCCTCTCTGCTTAATCGCAATCTGAATCTTGGCACATTTCATATCTGCTATTTCCGGAATATTGAAGCTCGGATAACTGCCATTATAGAAAAATGTAAGTTTACTGCCTTCTTTTCTAAGATCACAATGTCCCCAGTTCCAGTACCACGGATTTTGCTTCCGCAGATGACTTGTCATATAAGTGTACGTTTTCAGCACACGTCCCGCCTGCTGATCGGTACTCTTCTTGTTCGGATTGTAGCAGACTAGATCATAATGTCCTGTATTTCCGCTCATATCCGATTTATACCAGTTCACACCGGCAATAAGCTTATCGTCCACTGTCAGGTAGTTAATACACATTTCTCCGGTCTGTCCCATCAATCCGGCATAAAACAGGATATGGAAATAAGAATAAAAGTTCTGACACCCTTCCTGATCACCGGTTGAGTCCGCCGGAAGAATGATGGTTCTGAGTCCACCGTTTGCGCGGCCAACCTGTTGCCCTGCAGACTTCAAAGAGAGGAACTTGGTATTAAACCATGTTGATGTTCCGAGGGATCCTTTTGCTCCGTAGAAAGGATGCATAAAATCCGTTCCAGATGTATCATCCGGTGCATTGAAAAAGTCCTGAAGCGTAGCCAATGTCTCATTTTCTTTGTACGTCTCCCCATCTTCCTCTTCGATGTTTCCGAACTGTAAAATATGTTTATCCTGATCAACGAATCCGATAAATCCATTCTCTCCATTTTCCATCACTGCTTCGAACGTTGGATGTGCTTTATACGTTCCTTTATAATCAACAACAAATGTTGTCCCGTCATCTGCAGTTGGCGCAACCTCGTACTCTTCTACGGAATACTTAAACGGATCTGCACAATAGAACTCAATTTCTGCAGTAATCGCATTCCTGCCATGCGGCACATCACCGGCATTCACCTTTGTTCCGACATAATACTTATCCGGTTCATCCAAGAAGATCAGCTTCGCTTCTGCCACATCAAGTAATGAATTCAATTTGTTATAAGCATTCCGGAATTCCGCATTACTCTTAGCGATCAGCTGATACCCGACAGTGATCGTTCTCGGCTTATACCGTTTTCTTCGATATCTGGATCCATCCATAATCTCCGTATCCAAATCTGTAATTTCTGTTTCGATCATCTCCCGGCCGGACACATATAGTGTCCGATATCCGGGGATTACATTTTCAAAATAGACTCCGTTAAAATTGAGAGCTTCGGAGGGCAGTATCTGCTCTTCCTGTCTCTCTGTAGTGTCCACAAATTTATACATATCCGCCCTCCTTATCTCATGCCTTTCTTCCTTAGATCTCTTTTCTGTTGCTGTTCAATTTCTTCTTTGGTGTATTTCGCCGTTGCCTTCGCCACCTGCCTGCCGTCTACTTCAACAGGGACGTAAATGGTATAGGTTTCGTTTCTGATGTAGTCATAATCATCATTCAGATCTTCGATGCCGATTCTTAATCCAGCTCCAATTTCCGGAACAGGAACTAAATCCGGAATGTCTACCAGTTTCCATGCTGCCTTTTTCGCATCTGTGACCCTATCAGAAATTCCATTTACCCATCCTTCACCGAAATAGCCGCCAAGCTTATCTGCTACTTTTGACGGACTATGGATCTGTGCCTTCGCCCGGATTGCCGCCTCTGCTGCAGCTGCCAACTGCGCTGCAACAGATCTTACACGTCCGACCTGACTTGCCATACCATTTGCAAGGCCAACTCCTATATACACACCACAGCTGTACGAACCGGATCCGGCTGATCGCATCGCTGATACCGTGGATGCAGACATAGTTCTTGCCGTGGATACCGCTCTGTTCATTCCATTGCGTACTCCGTTATTGAAGTTATTTCCAACAGCATTCCCGGAGCTTCTTGCTTTTCCTTCCGCATTTGTAAATTGACTGATCAGCGCATTGATAGCAGATTTTGCCTTACTTCCCAGTGCATCCAGTCCTGTATTCACTACGTTCACACTGGATCTCATACTTGTTAAAGAGCTCTGAGCACTCTTGGCATTACCGGCTATGGATTTCATGCTTGAATTGACAGACTTTAATGCTACCACCATTGCAAGGGTGCCAACTGCTCCGCCTGCCATAGCAGCTCCAAATGCTACCACTACAACAGCCGATGCTCCCATTCCGGCCGCAAGACCTAATGATAATGCTGTTAAGGCTGTCAGTGCTCCTACCGTTGCTAAAGCTCCGGATGATACAGCAGGGAATGCAGCTCCCATCAATAGAAGTCCTGCCCCAGCTACCGTAAGACTGGCGCCAAGGGCCAGTGTTCCCGCTGCCAGAAGCAACACACCCGCTGCCGCAATCAGGACAGCTGCGCCAACTACCGTAAGTCCGGCACCCACCACTACAAGTCCGGCACCAAGGACAATGCATCCCGCTCCGGCTACTGCAGCCCCAGCGCCAAATACGATCATACCTGCTCCGAGGGTTGCAATGCAAGCCGCTCCCTGAATTCCGTACTGCACAATGGTCGGAAGCACACCTGCTACTATGGCAAGCCCAACACTCGCCAGCAGTGCTCCGGTTGAAACCAGTAAGATAGCTACACCAAAGGCAATGAGACCTACTGCTCCGGCTGTCAATGCCGGTCCAAGTGCTGCTGCACCAAGGGCAAGTCCGGCAATTGCCGCAACCATGCCAACCATACATCCTATAGCAAGCGGTCCCGCATTCGCCAAATTAACAGCTGCCAGTGATAATATAGCAATCCCCGCTGCCGCTATCAGGACAGCTGCGCCAAAGGCAATGAATCCGGTTGCTCCGGCCGTCATAGCCGGCGCTACATTTTTAGCAACAACCATTAGTCCCGCCACTGCAACCGTCATGCCGATCAATACTCCTGCTGCTAGTGGTCCAGCTTGTGCTATTTGCACGGCTGAATATGCCAAAAGGGAAAATCCTGCCGCTATCAATGCTACTCCCGCTCCGATCGCTACAAATGCTTTTGCTGATTCTAGGATAGTTCCTGATGATTCTTTACTTGCAGTGCCTACCGCTTTTTCACCCGCTGCTACACCAAATAACTTACCTGCCAGTGTCGCTATTCCTTTTCCTGTCATGCTTACAATTGCGCCCGCAAAAGTTTTGACACCAGGGGCAACTGCACTGACTATTTTAAAGCCTTTAAAAGCAACATATAATTTCGGTAACAGTGTAATCGCTTTTGCCACTTCTTTATCATGATCTTTTAAAAAATCTGCAAATGTGGTTAATGCACCTGTTGCAGTCCCGAGAGAATCCGAAAAGTTTTCTACGCTTTCTTTTTTCCCAAATGCACCCGTAAGATTTTCCACTTCTCCAACGATTGATTTGGCTGCTTCTCCAAAGGCTTTTCCCACTTTCACCGCATCGTCTTTAAAGACGTCCCAGTATGGCGATATAACCTTGATTGCTTTCGGGATACCCGTAGACAGCTTGTCAAATCCCGCCTCCACCTTACCGGTCATCCCATTGATTGCATCAATCACTTTAGGCTTTGCGAAAGTATCATAAAGCTTCATCATTCCGCTTACTGCAGATGCTTCCAAGTTACTCATAGCCCCTTCAAATGTGGTTACGGATGTAGCTGCTTCTTTCGCCATGTCGGTCATGCCAATGTTATTGATAGCCTGTCCGAGCATGTCTGCGGTAATTGCACCCTTTTCCATTGCTCCTTTGAAGTCGTTCCCTAATGTTGGATTCAGCTTAATCAGCTCTTTCCGCAAGCCTCCAGCAAGCTGCGGACTGGCATTAATGATCTGGTTCCAATCCTGCGCATGCAAAGCTCCTGCCGCCATTGCCTGCGAAAACGCAAGTGCTACCGAGGAATATTCCTTTGCACCTCCGCCAAATACAGCAACTGCATTACCGACCGCTTCCGTCAACTTGTCTGCGTCTTTGATTCCATTTGCCGAAAATGCGCCGAATGTACTCATAACATCCTGCAGGGAGAATACTGTTTTATCCGCATATGTTTTTAATGTACCTGTTGCTCCGGCTATTCTTTGTATCTCCGCTTCGGAATACCCGGAAAATCTCATAGCTGCCTGCAACTTATACATGGAATCCGATGTTTCTATCGTCTCTTTCGACAAATCACTGACTGAATTTGTCACCAGCGACATCGCCTTTCCACCGATTGCAGCCATTGCACCAAATCCAAGACCACCGGTGAGAGTGGTTTTCAGATTATTCGCATATCCCTGGCATGATTTCATAACGGATGAAAAGTTTTTGTCCTGCGCTGATAATATTGCTTTTACACTATACGACTCTGCCATCCCCTCACTCCTCTCTATCCAGCAGTTTGGTTATTCCAGCAAATCTGGATGGTTTCCTTCGATTCTTCATTTTTTTCAATTCTTTATCAAAATCAAAGAACTGTCGGAATCTCCTGTAAACTGGTTTAGTCTTTCCCTTACCGGCTTTCTTTTCTGCTCTCACCGCAAAATTCAAAAATGCCTGACGATGTTCATGTAAACTCTCGTCAAGCATCCGAAGCTCTAAAGCCTCCATCATAAGTTCATATTCCGCCAATGTCAGCTGATCCACCTGTTTAAATGACGTGAAACCAAAATACCGGAAGCAATTCCTTGCTACGGTCTTATATAGGTCTTCTTCTACAGCTCCTGAGCCTTCTTCTTCGCCATCTGTTCTTCGTACTCTTTCAAGATCTCTTTCACTGCTTTCTTGGTAGCATTTGCTTTCGATAAAAAATCTTTTGTTTTCTCCATGAGTTCATCGATGTCTACCTCCTCCGAATCAATGTAAGAATCTAACATTGCCTTTGTTACTCTTGGATTTTCTCCCTTATTTGCCAAATCTAACAGATCTACCAGCGCGTTCGGTTCCTGATCAACCACAACACTAGCGATCAGATACCTTGCTCCTATTTCTTTTGTGGTTCCCGGCATTCCCTGAACCGGAACTACGGTAAGCTTATTTGCTTCTCTTAAGAATCCCATTCCGAATTTAAACTGATATACTGTTCCGTTGATTGTAAGTTCCATCATATTGTTTTATCTCCCTTCTGTGCGATGTCGCACATCAAAAAGAGGACGAATCTTCTCGTCCTCTTAAGCTCCTGTCTTCTGTGTGTCTGCAAATACATATGCTGCTACTTCCTGCTGTTCTGCAGTAACTGTTGCGTAACCATCTACGCCTTTTCCTTCCAGTCCAAATGTCAATGATAACTCTACATTATCCTCTGCATTGGATGTCTTATCAATTTCTGTAAGATATCCCTGGAAGTATTTTGCCTTAAACTTATTGCTCGAGCTTGCCTGTGGTTCTGCCAGATTTACCTCCCAGATTTCCATCTTTTCATCATCATCAAGCGCTGCTTCAAGTTCATCAATGAATTTATCTCCTTTTTTCAATAAACTGGATGCCGTGATTTCTCCTTCTGCAGTCCCAGGTGTACGTACTGCACCATCCTTGGTTGCCGTAGAATCTGCATCTTTTGATTTTGTACGTTCGTTCTCTGTCGTAAACGCAAGTACTGTTGCGTCATGATCTTTCTCTGTACTCAGAATACGGTACAGATATACGATCTTTTTGCCTGCTACTGCTTCTGCAAATAACTGCAGTCCAAATAACTTTCTGTTCTTCACTATTGTCATCTCCTAACTAAATTTAAATGCCACTTCTAGGATTCCCATAAGAAGCGGCTGTTTTGTTGTTGTATCTGGCAAGATTCTCTGTGTCGGCCTTTGCATATTCCAGGCATAATGTTCTGTATGTTCGATTGATCGGCAGATGTTCTTGATATCTGCCAAGATACCAGATACCGTTCCTCTCTGCCGTACATTATCATGCCAGACTTTCAACGTCAGATTTACTTCCCCGACAATTTCACTTTTTGTCGCTTGGTCACTCTCTGAACAGTCTGCCAGATAAACAAAAGGATATGGCGTGTCTTTCGGCGGTAAAACCGTATCATACACACCAACCCCCGTATCCTTATATTTTTCTTTCAATGCCACCAAAACAGTACTGAACAATTCCTGCTGTGGATCCATGATTATCACCTCACAAGTTTTTTCATATCGGATTTGAATTTACCTTTCTGTTCATCGAATGCTGGCTTCAAATACGGTTGGGCATTCATAAATCTGGTTCCAAGTTCTACATATGCTCCATAGTCAGCCGTCGGTTCTATTTCCGCAGTCTTACCTCCATCTGTAATTTCCAAATCAATACTACGCATCAAATGACCGGTATCAACAGGTGCATTTTTCTGTGCCTTCTTCTGCATTTCTGAGCCATTTTTTCTCACTACTGTTCTAACAGCTGACAGATCCATATTTTTTGTCAATTTGGCTTCTAATTTATCAAAACCGATTACCTGTACTCCCATCACACCACCTCCGACACAACATACACCTGCTTCGTCCGAAGCTCCCTGCTGAAATCTACACCATATGTTTTATTTCCTACTCGAATCCTGTCAAATGGCCGGTCATAATGATTCTGCAGGTGAATGGTAAGGCTGCCTTCCTTAATTCCGGAATAGACAAGCATCATCGTATTCGTACCGGTATCCATGACTGAGGCAGACTTCATATCTTCCGATATCGTGTCTTCTCCATAATTACCGGTAGCTGGATCATACTCTCCAGGGGTGAGTTTCTGGAAGTATATTGGTGTGTCATATCTCATAGGAATCTCACCTTACCTTTCTTTGATTCTTTCTGATCATCCAGATATGCCCGGATATCATCCATGTATCCCGCAAAATCATTTTCTGACCAAGAAAGGCTTTCTCCCTCAACACTGTGAGAGGAAAGTCCTTCCGAACCGATTCTGTTGAACCGTATGATTGACACATCCAGAATTATATAATTCATCTCTTCCGGAGGCTCTAACCCTCCAAGAAGGAAACGTAGCCTTTGTTTGGTAGCCTTTAAAATTAACAGCAATTTATTTTCTAATTCCTCGTCAATTTCTTCCGGCAATCCCAATAAGACCCTCAGATCTTCAATCATACGCTCCTCCTATTCTGCCAGCTCTTTGTTTTCGGGTACTTTATTCTCAGGTTTCTTCTTCCCGGCTTTTGATGTTTTTTTACCATTATCTGCGCCGTCCGTATTATCCTGATCCTCTTCTACCAGTTCGATCAGTGGTGTGTGCTGTTTATTGTCACTGCCGGCCAGCTCCCTGATTCTTTCCTCGCTGACATCTACTCCCTCACGAGGGAAGATATCTCCCTCGTTATAGGAATGATCGTTATCATGGAGATCAATAAAATGTTTGATTACCTTATACATACTTCCTTACCTCCTATGCTCCCGGGTTGACATTTACAGCTACATCACCAGAACGAACAGCTTTGTAGTTCTGATCACATTCAACCAAGGTGATGTGGTGAGTTGCTGTCGATGCAATCTCTGATTCACCATCCCATTTAGACTAGTTCTTAACGTCCATGCCGTAAGTTACCGGAGTTGCGGCTGTAGCATCTTTGTATTTCCAGCAGTTTCTCGGTGACATTAACTGCTCATTCACAGCGATTTTCGTTTTTCCACCTTCGGTTCCCGCTTCTGATGTTACTTTCAGAGTTCCAAGTGTCTGTGTATCAGATTCGCCTACAGAAATATAAGCGATTGCGTCCAGATACTCACAGAACAGACGTAAGCCCATGATTGCGAAATTATCAGAAATCATACGGCTATATGTTCCCTCTGTATGGAATCCAATGAATCCTGTCTCTGAGTCCACTGTGAATTCAAGTCCCGCTTTTGCAAACTCTGAATCTCCCGGATCAACATAATATGCAATCATGTTGTTGAGCGGTGTTGCAATTACAACATTCTGTGGGATCTCAGAAGTAACAAATACCACATCCGCTCCAAGGAAATTTGTCAGATACTTGAAGCCGAATGCTGTCTGCAGTGTAATATCTGCTGCACCGAGATACTTGTACACATCCAGAGTATTTACCCAAACAGCTACTCCGGTTGCCGTTCTCTTCATCTTCTGGAACTTAGCCACAACCTTTCCGATTGCCATTGCAACAGCCATCTGCCAAGTTGTTTCGTGTCCTGTAAGAGATCCGGCTTTTAACTGTGTGTAGAATTTATCAGTCACTACATTCTGCAGATCGGACTTGAACTCATCATCCGTATCCTGTACTGCCGCCTCATAACCTTTTTCCAAAATAGCTTCAAGAGATACGCCTTTACGATATTTTTCAATCTTGATCGTATCAAAAGGCTTTTCTTCTACTGTGTATCTGGACATCGGGATTTCTTCGCCTTCTCCAACATCCCCTGACTGCAGTTCACCTTTTACCGTTTTGGTCTTTAATACCGAATTGTTTTCCTTCCTGATCATTCTGGTAATTCCCAGAATATCTAACAGTGCCTTCAGGTTCTTACCAAAGGATGTGACAAAGTCAATCTCTCTGGCTTTTACCTCGATCTGCACTTCTCCTGTCAGGTTATTCGGTGCTGCAAATACCTGCAGACCTAATCTTCTAATATCATGCATGTTTCATACTTCCTTTCTTACTGAAATAATGTGATGTTCTCAGCGATCAGCTTCTGTCTTTCTGACGGATTCTTCACTGCTAAGATCTGATCCTTTGTCATCGATGGTTTATCTCCACCATTGCCTGCTTTTGGAGGTTTCCCTTTTAAAGCATCTTTCACTGCATTCTGTACCGCTTCCTTGTACATGGTTGAAAAAGCTTCTACTGCTGCCTTGGTTCCATCTGCATCTTCTGCTACAAGGTTCATAACCAGTTCGTCCGGAATAGTAATGTTCTCACCTGCCAGCATCTTACGGGCTTCTTTCGCCATGTCTGACCGGGCATTCTGACGTTTCATCTCTTCCAGTGCATCCTCCGCTTTCTTTGCCCGGTAGTTTGCCTTTTCCTCGTTGGTCATCTGAGCAAGCTTTTCTGCTTCTGATACCTTATCATCCGTCAGTGTCTTCCATTTGGTCTGTGCATTTGTCACAGCCGTATTAACAGCCTTCTGGACACGCCGGTCGAACTCAGACTGATTGCCTTCCAACTTCAGGAAATCATCAAATGACATTGTTGTGTTGCTGTTACTTCTAGGATCTCCTCCAGTTCCAGCACCGTCTCCTTCTCCGGATCCACCGCCGTCTCCTCCAGGCTCTGTAAATAACTGCAGGTTACTCATTGGAATTCTCCAGTGATTATTCATGTGTTTCATCTTATCTATCCTTTCCGCCCCGCCCCATTCATTTAAGCCCAGGTCGTTGCATCTTGAATGTGTAGTTTAACGACATCCCGGTCACATTAAGTTACATGATCCGGACATACTCCGGAAACTCATCGGCAATCGTGCAAACGCCAATGAAAAAGGAATCCACCAGAGTTTTCGACTTCTCTGATAGATTCCCATACTTTATATCCACCCTTCCGGGAGATATCTCATATTCAATTTTATCGTCTGTCAGGTCCTTTATGGACTTGATCAGTGTCAGTGCAAGTGCTGTTACACCGGCACAGACGATATCTGATCCGGAAACAGCATAATTTGCATGTCCGGATATCTTTATTTCATCCTTGCGGACAGTTACTTCAATCAAATTGCATCTATCCTTTCCGAGAAAAATGAGTATAAAAATACCACCAATCATTATGATCAGTGGCTTTTCTAAATAAACGGTATCATATCTTTTACATCTTTCAATGTTTTCTTGGCTTTCTCAATCAATGAATTTTCAAATAAATATTCTATTCCCTTTGGAGTGATAATAGCTTCTTGCAAATCACCAAAAATTACTCCTTCTTTTGTATGATTAACCCTAATCCCTTTAATATACTCTTCGTTAATCAAGCTTAAAAGAATGTATATCCAATAATTTTCCGGGATATTGTACGTCGATGCAACTAAATACTCAGCTTCTGGTTTTTCGCCTTTTTTCAGGCAATCATAAAGGTACTTTAAAACTCGGTATACAATCACAAAATAATCATTTTGAGCCATTTATCTCACTTCCTTACTCTTGAAGTAATTTACACTTATTCTACAAACTCTGGCAATTCTTTTTTCAGCTTTAATGATTTTTCAATATCTCTCACATATGCTTTATATGAGCCTTCTCCGTATTCCAGCTCCATATATCCATCAGGAGTACGGTCAAACATTTTGTAGTAATCGTCATATAGCTTTTCCAGCTCTTGTGTCATTTTTCCATACCACATTACTTCATATCCATTCTACTCATTTTAACTAGTGACACTTATTTCTGATATAAATATCCGTTTTCATACAGATAATCATTTTCTTCTACAGTTAAAACCGAGAATGGATTTACCCAAGTATCGTCTTCTTCTATCGGTCCATCATATTTATACTCTGATGGAATGAATCCCAGTTTTTTGCATATTCTTTCATATTCTTTATCAACTGCCATATCAAAGCACCTCCAAAGATATTCCAGCATCGCTACTTTTGAATTGGTTCAATTCCTGGCAGGCAGCCGTGATTCACTATATAATTCATTTCTTCATTAGTCAGTACTTTAAAAGGGCTTTCCCATGAATCATCCTCTGTATCAAACTCCGGAATTGCAATATCTTTAGGTTCACAACCCAATTTATCGCATATTCTTTTATACACTTCATCCATGCTACCACACCTCCATATACACTCCTGCTTGCTCCAACCATGTTCTTACTTCTTTATCATACCCTTGCGTTTCCATCCGGTCAAGGGCAAATCCAGCATTCACAGAATTGAATTTATTCTTATCTACCCAATATTTGTACACCTTACCGTCATGACAAGCTACCAGTCCAAAATAGTACCCTCGGTTCACACAAGTCATCAAATCCGCAAGACTCGGCACACTGCTACCTGGATGGTTATGTATTGCGATAATCGTTTCTGGCTCCGATTCTTCCAGCAACTGCTTCATTTGTTTATTCATATTTGCCTTGCTCTCTACATCATAGTCTTTGTTCACTGCATATTTCCCATTGACTACATTGATAAATGCCAAATCTTCAAACTTTGTACCAGATCTATGACTTAGCATATCCTTGGAAATGTTCCATGCTCTACGATTCACCTTTGAATTGCCGGATACCTGATTGAATTTCTTTCGGTACTCCGAAGACGTAAGAAGTGATTTCTTCACAACTGTATCAGCATATTTATATTTCTTTTTACTTTCTTCGCTTTCCCTTGAAACCTTCCAATCTTCGAAATTCAATCCATGTTCCTGATAGCTGTTTATCCACTCCTCATAAGCCTCATTATCCATATATGCGGCTGTGCTGCAATGACAGTTCGGATGCATTGGTGGAGCATTCTCTCCCGGCATCATATCATCTACCTTAAAATGCTTGTCGTCCAGCCCTTTGCAAATCGGACATACATCGCCTTTTGTGCATGCAACATACACATACTCATCAAAGCCGTTACGGATAAAAGACTGCTTCTGAGCCTCTGTCTGCACTCTTGCAAGCTCTGTCGTCATGAGCCTCTGCGCATTATAAGCACTGACACCGAATCTCTTCTCCAGATGCTTTGCAAGTTTCTTCGGATTCTGTCCTCTGATCAGTCCTGATGCAAGTAATCCTTCCAGCTCTGCTTTGAGCATTCCCTGATACATCCAAATACGATCCGAATATGTCGCATTCTTAAATGATGCATTCACGATTGCATGAGCGTATTTCTCATTCTTGAGAACGGACTTACCAAGAATACCGGCTTGTCTCTGGAACTCTTTCAGTGTTCTGTCAGTCAGCTTCTTATCGAAATACTTCTGCATCTCATCAAACCCTGATACCATCTCAAGACCGATATTTGCCTTCAGGAGTTCCAACCGGTTCACCTTCATGGTCAGATTATAGATCCGCATCTCTTCATTCGCCCGATCGGAAAGATCCTTTGTTTCAACATACTTCTTTGCCTTCCGTTCATATGCTGCAATATCCCGCTTGCTTACTCTCTTCTTTGCCTCAGCCATTGTGATGCCTTCTTTAGCAGCATATTTAGTATAGAATCCGTTGATCTCTTTATTGATCTCGTCCATCATATTGGCATATATTTCTTTGATCTGACGATTATACTCAGCTTCTTCCTGAATATTATGTTTCTTTGCTTCCGTTTCCCGGTTCTTCCAGTACTCCTGGCTTGCCATCACCTGCACCTCCGAACATTTGTGTCATAACAGGATCTGTCTTGGCTTTTTCCTGTTCGCTCTCGATTTTTTCCATCTCATTCTGCACATTATCCACGACAGACAGTACACCAAGCTGTGTCTCTTGTGATACGATTCCATCCAAGTTGCCGGCGATCTGACTCTCTTCCAGTACATTCGATGGAATATTCGGGGTGAAATGGTAATGCAGTTTCACCCAGTCATCTTCTTTCATTCCAGATACTGGATTGGAAAAGATCAACTTGTACCGTCGATTCATTCCGGACGTAAACTTTCTCTCCTTCGTCTTTGCCAGATTGCTCATTCCCTGTAGCTTATACTTCATGGCAATGCCGGAGCTTGTACCAAAGTTCTCATCTGAGATATTCGCAACCATGCTGATCTGGAATATTAATTTCTCCAAGCGATCAATTAAATTTTCCTGTGTGGTGTCTCCGTTTGGTTTCTGCAGGAAATCAACTATAACCTCTGTTGCGTCTCCTTCCAGATTAATGATTCTGTTATCGCGGATATGCTCCAAATCTTCATCTTCCAGCTTACTTCCAAGTACTTTCATGTATGCGTCTGCAAAATAATCTACATCGTTTGCCTTCTCGCTGATCGCTTTGTTATAAGCATCAATCATCGAGATTGCCGGTTCAAAGATACATGTGCGCTCCTTGTTCTCCACATACTCTGTAGCTGGCACCCCGTCAAATCCATGTATCTTTTCTTCTTCCTCCCAGATAAGCTTTCCCTTCTGGGTAAACCACCGTACCTTCTCCGCATCGGATACACTACCGTGCAAAACGTCATTCGAATCTATGTACAGTCGAACAAAGTATCGTTCTCTGCACAATACCGAATCGTCGTAGATCATAAAAGCATCGAACGGTGTCAGATATGTAATCCCGATATTTCCCAGTTCATCCACGTAATACATCTCGTATCCTTTGCCGTAAATACAACAGATCTTCGACAGCTCCGCATTGTTATCGTCCTGATCATTGTACTGATCCAGGAGTTCCACATATTTTTTGATGTTGCCTGCAGCATCATCATCCACAGATATCTTAATTGGATTCCCGATAAAATATCCGTTAAATGTATCCACCATATATTTTGCGAAGTTCACAGCAATACGATTGTCTGGTTTATAATTCGGCTTTGGCTTCTGGTGGAAAATCTGGTAGTCTGTTTCGTATGCATCTTTCAAACGTTTAAACCGAAAGGCACACTCTGCATCATGCTTTGCTATGAATTCATTCAGTTTGTTATCTGTCAGCTCTTCCTCTGACGGTAATCGAAATAACACTTTACAGTCCTCCTTTCAGGTTTCTGTTTAGTTTCGGCTTAGCCTTACGCTCTTCCTCGATGGAATAACGCAGCATAGCCATTGCATCATCAAAAAATGGAACTGGTTCTTCCAGATAAGTATTAGTACGCTCATCCTTCTTCCACTTCCATTGTTGTATTTCTTTTATGGTATTCACACAGGACGGATGTATGTGAATCATGTGTTGCTTCAAATAGTCTATCTGAGCATGAACACTGTTTGTCTCTTTATTGACTCCTTTTGCCCTGTATCCGGCTTTCTGCCACATCTTGATACGGTCCGGCTCAGCAGAGTCGCACCACATCCTCAGTTTCTTGTTGAATCTTCCGGCGGCCAGCTTAATAATCTCCTCTGTGTCCATCTCATACACATACAGTTCCTGGAACAAATACAGATCTCCATCCTTGAAGCCTACCTCGCCGATACAGTTGGCATGGTTAAATCCAAAGTCCTGTGAGTTCACAATGTAATCATAGTTCTCCGGATTCTGGTCAAATTCCTCTATGACATAATTCTTAAGGATAAGACCGGCAACCTCTCCCCATTCACCCAGACCATACACCCGATAACCTTCCGGATCTACTTCCTTACGCCGGAGCATACGTCTGTGATACGCTTCATCAATGAACCGGTTGTTCTCGTAGGTTGACTGATGCGTCAGTACATCCGGATCAACACGATCAAAGAACACTTTCTTAATCCAGTGATGTGATGACACCGGATTGAATGTTAACCTGATCTGGTAGAATAATCCCTTCGGCAATATACCTCGAAGTCGGTCATCGATGATTTCAAAATCTGACTGTGTAATCTCTGTGGCTTCCTCTACCCAAACATCGGTAAGCTTCCCGCGTTTAAATGTAATTGACTTAAGTTTCTCACGTTGCTTCTCGTCATTTACCCCGCGGAAGATGATCTGGTTATGATTGTTCTTACATTCCAGGAGCATATTTGAAGTATTGATGTACCAATACTTCTTATAGCTTTCTCCGAACATACGAAAAATAGCACTCTGCAATTCTGCAAAAGTGCTATCTCTATTCGTTACATCAGCTTTTCGAACGCACAAAAGATTACGTCCCGGATCATTCATCAAACGAATAATATAATTCTGTGCCGTGTCCATACTCTTTCCGGATCCGGCAGAACCTTTCATCACGATATATCGTTTTTTACTGCGATCAACCTCTTTGAAACAGGCATTTGCTTCTATCTTTACTTTCATCCTGTATCATCCTCACCATAATCGATCGTGATGTTCAGGTCCATATCCACATCTGTTTCAACTTTATCAGTGAACAATGCGTATCTCTTACCCAGAAGCTCCGCGGCTTTCAACTTTTCCTTTTCTGACGGGGATTTTTCCATTGTTCTCGCTTCACTGCAGCCATCACCGGTTCCTTCAACTACAATTTCCTGCGCCGTGCTTTCTCCGCGAAGAACAGATGTCAGATACTCGATTACTTCCTGTGCATCTGCCGTTTTCTCATTGTGAAGCTCTTCCATACGGTCATCTATATATTTTTTAACCTTAACATTTCTTAACAGCCTAGCAGCCGCTGCAGCTGCTACAGCATCATTCTTGACATTTGGATATGCCACCTTGTAAGCCCGAGTGGCGTTTAAATCGATTAGATATTCATCTGCAAATATTTTCTGTTTTTCAGTCACTCAGACTCACCTCCTGTTTTTTTTGCATTAGAAAAGCACCCCGGAGGGTGCCATTATTTTTTGATTACTGTTTCCTTTTTCTTGTATTTTTCTATTTCCTTACGTTCTAATTCCTTATCTTGATTAGATAGTTTCACCAACTCTTGATCAGAAATTCTCGCTTCATCTATAAATATTTTATGTTGGTAATTCCAGTGTTTCTGTCTTATTTCCCTTAACTCCGGATCTCTTATTCTATGAATTTCACCTAAGCTTAAATTTTCTTTATACTGTTCTTCCTCACTTAACCATTCATCCATATTGAACACCCCCTACTTTTCAGTATTTTTTTCTATAATTTCAATATCATCATAGTAAATAACAACTACATCATCATCTGTTATATTATTTTCTATATATGGCTTTTGCGGATTACCTTTTTCGTCCAATATATACTTTCTATATTTTTTTAAAGAGATAAATTGCTTTTTTCCCTCTTCCAACTCTCTCTTTCCTAAATATCCTTCATATACAAATTTTCCATTTCGCATATACACTCTCAACCACGGACTTTTTTCACCATCATCCAAAACATCTATCTCGTTCTCATCCATGCTTGTTTGAATATCTAAAAAATTAAAAATATCTTTTAACACATCGGATTCTTGCGCTACATGTGCTATGTACGGAGTAACCGTCGAAACACCCATCATACAAAAATGATATGCCATTTCCGATGATATTTGAAATCTATCTACACATATTTTGTACAAAAAACTTATTACAATTGATTTTGCGATAGTTCCTTTTTCATCTTTCAAAGTTTTCGCTTTCAAAAAGTAATATACATACAGCGAAATATACCCCGGATAAAAATACACTATATATGTTGCTATTGAATCCATTAATTTTAAAATATCATCTACTGACATCTTTTTCACCTACTCTTCCGGTAGATTTCCTGTTGGCTTTCCATTTTTAATTCTTCCTTCGCGTGAAGAAGTCACCCTCCTTCCTCTATTGCGACTTTTTCCAAATGTTTGAAGATTCGTCCTAGACGATTTTCTTTTTGTACTCTTATTGTTATGTTGGTTTTCACACATCTTTCTTCCTCCCATACCTAATAAACCTACTCCCATAATATCCCATTTCTCGACATTACGCAACGAAAAAGACACCCGGCATCACCAGGTGTCCTCTCTCGGTTGTGTTAGGTTGGGGGGAAACTGATCAAATGACTATCATATGTCTTTTCATCACGTCCAGTATAATAATAACATAGTAAAATTATTAACGGCATTAGTCTTGCAAATTTTCTTTAATTATTTGTGCTATTCGCCCCTGAGTGCAATTCAAGCATATTCCTGCATCTTTCTGCGTCATCCCATCCAAGAATACCATTTCAAATATATCCTTGGTCGTTCCATCAGGCATTGCGGCTATGTACTTCTCTACTTTCTCGTTCTCCCGGATCAGCTGATCTTTTCTCTTCTCCTTCTCATAGATCCGCATCTTCAATGCAGTTGCTGCCTTTGGCTCTTCCACTCTCACCTGCACATGCTCCTCGATGTAAGGGAAATCATCCGAACTCTTTGTGACCTTTCCTGATACCACCGGTACTGCATCCAGTCTTTCCTGAAGCTTGGCTATAATCCCGTCCAGATTCTCAATATCCCGCTTATTCTTCTTGTATTTACTTAGCTGCTCTCTGTTCATTATACTCCCGCCTCACTCTTTCCTGAATCCCACTGATCAACATCTCTCCATCCATGTCACTGTACATCTCAATGCCTTTACGAAAAAACAGCTCGCATTCATTTTTGGTATGAAGCGCATTCGTATCCTTTGGGTGTCGCCTTAACCTGATCAATGCCCGCCGGTAATCATCCGCTGCCAGCTTTACAACTGCTGCTTTTAAGTTTTCATAGCACTCGACATATTCACTCATCTCCGGTCACCTCTTTTATGTCTACTCCCATCTTCCGCAAGTAATCCTCCACCGAATAACTCTGATAAGCTGGTGGTGTATGGAATCTCTCACTTGCCTTTTCATCAATATCTGATTCCAGCTCATCGTAATGTTGTTGACCTTCTAGTCTCTGTTTCTTCGTACTTCCTCTGTTCAATCATTTCTCAGCTCCTTCGTCGTTTTGTTCTCTCTTCCAGATTTCCACTATATCCTTAAGCTGTACGCTCTTATCCCGCCTTGTTCCTCCGGCACTGTAATGGAATCCTGTATCTGTGATCTTTGTGATCCGGCAGCAACCATTACCGCCACCACTGGTATATCGAATTGATACTTCATCACCAACTTTTAATTCTTCGCCTGTTTCCTTGCAAACAATTTTCTTTTCAACCTTATAGTTCATCTGCCTTATCTCCTTATCGCATATCCTTTTTAATTGCTCATCCGCACTTGCTCCTACAACACATAAACTCCATACTACAAAGAGTGTACAGATGACAACGATGAATATTATTATTTTCATTGTTCCCTTCGCTTACCTCCTAAAAATTATAATTAATCCAATCGCCATAAGTAATATCTTGATCACAGCTATGATCCTGTCTCTTATGATTCAGTCATCTTCTTCCCTGTATGGCTCCGGCAATGGCGTCCATGCATTGACAAATATTCCATAGCTTGAATATGGTTTTTCATCATCTCCCGGATAGAATGTACCGCCTTCATCATTTTCTTCATATCTTGCGATATCCGGCATTGATGCATTCTCGAATGATACCAATATGTAACTTTCATCCTCCGGCAATCTCTCACTTATCGGAATCCATTTGCTGAGGACATTTGTGTCCTTAGCATCTTCCCTGTCCTCATACATCGCCAGTCTATCTACCAACTCCTGTTTCTTATTCGGGGACCAGTACCCTCGCTTTATACCGTTCTCTCTTTTATGTGTTAATCTTTCCATGATCTATTCCTCCGTATCTTTTATCTTCATTCGTGCATCTTTTGACACTTCCCTGATCACACTTACCAACATATCTTTCGCAAGGTCTGATTGATATTTTTCGTTTATCGCATCCGCTTCTCGTGTCATTGCTTCGCACTCCGCATCATCCAATCTTCTTGCACCATATTTTCGATACAGCTCCCAGACATCCACAAACAGATTGTATACTTCACGAAATGCCATTGTTTTTATCTTCATCACAATTCCTCTATCCTGATATAAATTCCTGGCTGATCCGCCCAGAACTTCTCAGTTATTTCCGATGCCACCAACGCATCATCCTTCCAGAATCCAACCTTGGTCATGCAATCCTTTAACATCTTCTGCAGATTATCTGTATCCGGCTTTGTAATCCTGTACTCTCCGTTTTCATGATTCTGCTTTGGAAAGCACCACTTCGTGATCAGCCTTACTCCTGTTTTGTACGGTTCCACGATCCGATGCTTGTACAGGTTACCAATCAATTTTTCTTTTGCTGCTTTCAGTTCCGGTGGATCATAAAATACCGGCCTGCCATTCACAACCGTAACCTTATGCTCCTGATGTGTAATTGTAGGCGGCTCCATCACCATAAAAAACTCTGTCATTTATTTCGCTTCACCTCTTTAAAGTTTTAAATTTCTTTTTTTCATCCCTGAACCCTGGTTTGTGCTGGGTGGGCTCCCGCCTGTGTGTGGGGGCGTACTTCAATCGCCCCACACTTTAAAGGGGGTGCCCGCACATTCCCATTCCCGATATGTATATATATACGTAGTATATATAGGTGCCGGGAGGGAATGTTCCCACTACCTGAAAATCAGAAAATAGGAAGAAAATCGGGAAACTTCCCACTACCTTATTTTTTAGAAACTGGGAATGTTCCCACTACCTAAAAATTTATGGTAACGGGATAATCCTTTTTGTCTCTTTATCTGTCGTATATCCATACTTTTTTAATGAGTTCCACAATGTTTTTTCTGCCGGATATTTCTCTCCAACAGCTTCTGAATTACTCTTGATCTGCTCGTATAACTCTTTCACAGTCGGGTATGTATCATGATGTTCAAACCGGAAACTTTCAATCGCCATGTCTACTTTTGCCTGTTTATTCTTTCTCTGGACCTCGCCCTGTTTCTTACGAGCTTCCTGTCCTTTTTTCCAGTTTGGCTTCTCATCTTCCGGCTGCACATCATCCAGTGCTCCTGACTGATCCGTGTGATGTATCGGATAATCGAACCACAGATTGACCGGTTTGAACTTCGGAAACTCTCTTAAAGTTCCATCAATACGCCATGCTGTCTTCGTGTTCGTTGTGATCAAGTTTGTATCTATCTGCTTCTGCAGTTCTCGCATCTGCATAGGCGATAAGTGTTCCCTGCAGTAATTCATCATCTGCACCTGGCTGCATAAATCATCCTGAGATAAATCATCTTCCCATCCAAAATGGCTATCTAAATACGTCTGACAGGTCGCACATACTGTTTTATTCTGTTCCTGTTTGCGAAGATCGTCTGTAACATCCAGTTCAATTAAATCAAGCATGGCATCCGGATCTCTGGCGAATACTCCGGATCCTGATGCACGGTCCATGGACCTCTTGCCTCCCTGACTTCCTTTGCTGTGGTGATGACAATAAATAACTGCACATCCCAGCTCATTGCATACTTTATCAAACTGATTACAGAAGTTTGCCATCTGATCAGCACTGTTCTCATCACCGGTAATGACCTTGTAAATCGGATCTATGATGATCGCCATATAGTTCTTCTTTGCAGCACGTCTGATCAGCTTCGGTGCGAGCTTATCCATTGGTATTGATTTACCTCTCAGGTTCCAAATATCTATATTAGAAAGATTCTTTGCAGACCAGCCTAATGCCTCATACACATCTTTAAATCTATGTAAGCACGATGCTCTATCCAGCTCCAGATTCACGTATAATACACGTCCCTGACTACAGTTCCAGCCGAACCATTTCCGTCCCTCTGCAATGGCAATACACAGCTCTATCAGCGCAAATGATTTACCCGCTTTGGAAGGTCCGGCAATCAGCATCTTATGCCCCTGTCTCAGCACATTTTCAATGAGCGGCGGTGCAAGTGCCGGCAGATCATCCCAGACGCTTTCCAGTGATTCCGTATCCGGCAGATCATCATTCATGGATTCTATCCATTCGTACCATTCCTGCCAGCTGCTTTTTCCAATATTCGTATCAATGATATATTGCTTTCTTCCTGAACGTATAACTCCCGGAAGTCTTGAAAGACGTGATGGATTCTTATTCTGAGTATCTATGATCAATCCATTTTTCTTACAAATGTCATATAAATATTCCACACGTTTTCGATATTCACTATAGTCTGCAGCTTCCACACGAACGATAGCGTGCAAGCTTTTCTTTCCTGAAAACACCAGACATGCAACCGGAAGCTCCAGCTCCCGGATAATCGCATTCTGTTGCTCCAGATCCATGGCATCAGACTCGACCAATGCATAACGGAATTCTGTCACATTTTCATTCTTGCATCCATTTCCATCTAATGGATTAAAGCGGATCCACGCTCCCGCCTCTTGATTGTAGTCACCAAGAACAGCGCCTATATCGCCTTTGCAATGGTTTAAAGCTTCTATCAGTTGCCCGGCAGTACGATCCCAACAGCCTTTCTGTGGTAACCAGCGTGTTCCTTTATCATCTGTCTTCTCCCAGCTTCCCGTTACATATCCGACATTTTCTCCTGGATCAAACAGTGTTTCCAGATACCGGGTAATCTCATTTACTGGGTCCCAGTTTCTAGGCTCATGTATTTCTTTACCTTCTACCCATGACCGATCTACCACAAGACCTTCTGCACTGATCTCATCATCCCAGCCAAGCTCATATGCTGTATATGAAGGCTTCCAGCCATGCTCCATAGCCAACTGAACAATTGTACCGGCAGTAACCGGAGAATTAGAGCCATGGAAAGTATTCCACTTTTTCTCACATTCTCCTGAGTGATACCGCCGGTCATTTTTACTCCATGTATCCCATACATCTACAGAATAGCCCTCATGTTTTAATGCCATTCCTACATTCACCCAATCCTGGTAATCAAGCTCAGCTGGATTCAAATATTCAATTATTTCCTGTAAGTCTGTATGCTTTTCCATATTTATCCTCTATATTCTGCTGGAATGATACCGCTCGGCACCCTCCAGCCATTGCCAGCGATTCGGTCAATCATATTTTTTGCTGTTTCAAATTGCCAGGTACCCACATGCTGAAATCCTCTGCTTTCCAAAAAACGTATCTGTTTCGGGGTGGTTAACCCCTCTCTTCTACGTTTATCTAAACGATCCAGAATCTTGGATGCTTTCCCGGCATTTTCAATTGCGTCCGGAAGAATCCCTAACTTTTCAAGTGTCTTTTTCTGACCTTCTGACGGTGGAGCCATCTCCCATCCAAATGCGGGCACGTATCCGGAAAGATCTTCTGCCTGAATACTCATTTCAAACTGTAGCGGATCTACCAGCCTTTTCTTGCGTCTCTTCATCTCAGAGAGCTGCTTAGCCAATGCCTCTTCTCTTTGTGCCACTACATCCTCGGATGCTGTCTTTTCTGCCTCTTCAATATCAATTACACATCCTGCATCCTTTTCCATGTTTTCTGTCATTTTCTGTGCCACCTCTGCACTCTCACAGATTAACGATGCTGGATGGCATAACTCATGCCGTTCTGTGTGCCACAGGAAGTCTAATAACAAAAGATGATCTTTATTTGTCTCTGGTGATAATCTGGTTCCTCGTCCCACCATCTGACAATACAAGCTTCTGACTTTTGTCGGTCTTAGTACCACGATGCAATCCACACTCGGACAATCCCAACCTTCCGTAAGCAGCATCGAATTGCAGAGTACATTGTACTGATCCTTATCAAATGCCTCTAAGATCTCTGCACGGTCCTTACTATCTCCATTTACTTCCGCAGCTTTAAACCCATGATTGTTTAATATATCCCGGAATTTCTGACTGGTCTTCACAAGTGGAAGAAACACAACCGTCTTCTTATTGCTGCAGTACTTTTCCATTTCTTCAGCAATGCTCTCCAGATATGGATCCAATGCTGTTGCAATATCACCGCTCTTGAAGTCACCGGCCTGTACTCCCACTGCAGACATATCAATCTTAAGTGGTATCGTTACTGCTTTTATGGGAGACAGATAACCTTCTTTGATTGCTTTTGGCAAAGTATACTCATAAGCCAGACTTTCAAATACCGTGCCAAGATTCTGCATATCTCCACGATCCGGTGTAGCAGTTACACCAAGGACTTCCGCATCCGGAAAATGTCTCAATACTTTCTGGTAACTGTCTGAAATACAATGATGTGCTTCATCAATGATGATCGTATTGAAATAATCATTTGGAAACTGGTTCAATCTTTTCTCCCGCATCATACTCTGTACGGATCCTACTACAATCCGGAACCAGCTTCCTAAACATGTCTGTTCTGCCTTTTCGGTTGCACAGCCGAGTCCTGTGGACTTACCGATTTTATCTGCCGCTTGATCCAGCAGCTCACCTCTATGCGCCAGTATCAGGACGCGGCTTCCTCCCTTAACACATTCTTCTGCAACCTTTGCAAAGACAATTGTTTTTCCGCATCCCGTTGGCAACACCAGCAGCGTTTTCTTGATGCCGTTCTCCCATTCAGAGAAAATAGCATCCTTCGCTTGCTGCTGATATGGTCGGAGCTCCATTTAAAATGATCCTGCCTTATATTCTTTTTTTGCTTTTGGGAGGAATTTCTTCACATGATTATATTTCTTACTTGGGTCTTTACGATCCGCACGCTGTTCGATGATTACACGACCTGTTGCTCTTGGGACAATATTCCAGTTCATTTTTACTTTACCATTTACTTCTTCTGCACCAATAGACAAGAAGAATTCTGCAAGTTTCCACTGCATACGATCATACAATAAAAGACTTTCATTCATCAGACACATGCCTTCCGGAGCTTCCACTTTTACTTTTAATTCTGCCCTTGGACACGCCGGAACTTTATCGCTTCCTTCAAAACGTCCACGTTCAAAACTCTCGATCGTGAAATCATATTCACCTTCTGGAAGGAGTACGTAATCAGCTCCTTTCTCAATCTCATCATCCCAGCCTAACTCTCTTCCTTTTAATTCTTCACTCATATATCTATACCTCCTGTTTATTTATCAAACGGAATATCGTAATGACTCCTCATTGTTTTGATCACATCTAATACCTGTGGCCATGCTCCAATCAAGCAGCCGTCAACAAATTCCTGTGGCAGATTCTGAAAAGGCGTTCCTTTCGGGAAGAAGCCCCTCTGATATACTGCTTCCATAAGTTCTTCTTCTGAAACTAAGTTTGGATACATCAGATCTCTTAATGCTTTTGGAATATAATCTGCAATGTGGAATACGGAATCTTCCACTTTCTTTCCCGTTGATTTAACCGGTTCTTCAACCTTGGCGCCCGTATCGAAATCAACTTTTTCATCTGTATCCTTTGGAATATTCATAAAATCATTATCTTTTACTGGTGGTTTCTGAATTTCAATCGACTTTTCTTCTTTAGGAACCGGCACAGATTTCTTTGTTCCTTCGATAATCTCTGCAATCACAGAATAATCAAATTCACATTCTTCTGGTAATCCGAAACGGTTCTTTGCATCCCAGCACGGATGATGCTGGGTGTACATGGTGCGCTTGCCGCCCTGTCCTTTATGCTTCTTACCATCTTTCCCTACCGCTACAGAAAATGTCTTGTAATTTGCAAAGAGAAGCATATCCGCCCATTCCTTAACCAGTGGAGAAGTCTGGGACTGTGTCTTTTTTCCAAGCTTTAATTCCCAACGGTCATAAGCTCCAAGTTCATCCGGCTGTTCGAATTTCCGAAGCTGTGCATGAGCTGTCAGGACTACATTGATGCCAACCTCAATCAGATCCGACAGCTTATTTAAGAACCGTCCGAACTCTTCTTTTGTGTAGACATATCCATTGCCATAGCCGAAATCTTCAATTCCTTTCTTGTTATGAACAGCACAAATATGTTCCACGCAAAGCAATTCTGCCCAGTCAATGGTATCAATTACCAACGTTCTGCACTCATCTGTATGCGTCTTGATATATTCGATTTCATCAAAAAGCATGTTCCAACTGGTAGGACGTGGCAGTCTTGCCACATCCATATCGTTAGTACTTCCTTCTGTATCAATAAACACTGCTCCCGGAAATCTTGCTGCGAATGTTGATTTACCAATACCTTCAGGACCATAGATCACAACTTTTTTTGCTTTCTGGATTTTTCCTCTCGTAATTTCCATTAAAATACACCTGCTTTCCATGTTGGAGCTGCCGGAGCTTCTGCTTTACCGGCTTCCAGGTCTTTGACTACATAACCATCTTCAATGATGATACTGCATTCATCTCCGGTGCTGACTCTTGTGGCAATCGCCTGTAAGCCTTCCTGTTCCAGCCACTGTCCAAATTCATTCAATGTTACTAAATCCATCTGTTCCAGCTTGTCCAATAACACGAATCCACATTTCGGATTCAACTTTCGAACAATTGCAGTGGAGACCTTAAGTCTGTCAGATCCAGACATGTTATCCCACTGCTGGCCTTTATATATAAGCTCACCTTCTTTTACAGACAATTCCGGTAATGGAAGATCTGCAGCATTCAAAAGTTCTGTCTTCTGATCTCTCACACCTTCAATCTTCTTTGTCAGTTCATTGTACTGGTCCTGATAAGCCCTGGCATCTTCCTCTGCCTTATCCTTATCCAGATTCGCTCTGACTTTACGATTGATTTCTTCGATATTGGCGATGCTTGCTTCCAGCTCTGCTGTTGATTCATCATGGAGCTCACTTACCGTTTTATTGGCTGCTTCTAAGGCTTCTGATAATGCCTCATGCCGTTCCATCTTCTCCTGAAGCATCTTTCTGAGATTCTCAATCTCCATATTCAGGGAATCGTATTCCGCTTTCATATTCACTGCATTCCGGCGGTATTCCTCATTCTTACCGTTTCTTGCAAGAATCTCCTGCTGCTGTTTAATCAGATCTGATGGAGACACCAGATCTTTCGGAGCATCCGGATAATACGGCTGTTCTTTTGCAAACTTTACTTTCTGATCAGCTGTACGTCCTACATACAATCTTTCATTGTAAAGTTCTTTTTCCTGTTGCTCTAAAGCTGTCAGCTGATCACCCACACCAATAATTTTTAATAATGTCTGCGCTTTTTCTTTTCCGGAGGATTCCATAAACTTCGGAAGATCCAGCGCCAACTGTTCCACGAAATCATTAAGCAGCTGCTGTCCGCCTTTGTTTCCGTTCGGATCTGTTACCTTTAAGCTGCTGTTCTTTCCTTTGCGCTCTACAACCAAACCATTGCTCATAACAATATGTAAATTTGGCGGTATCGTTGATCCGTCTCTGGTTGCATTGGAAGGCTTATATCTATCCCCTCCGAGTGCCCAGGCAATAGAATCCAATACAGAAGTCTTTCCCTGATTGTTATTCCCACCGACGATCGTTAATCCGTTCTTTGTCGGTTCAATCTTTACGGCTTTGATTCTCTTTACATTTTCAATTTCCAACTTATTAATCTTGATACTATCTGCCATCTCTATTCATCTCCTCTTTTCAATATAGGAAAATCTTTTAACATCTTCTCCATCCACTGCTCTGCATCCCGATCACCTAACCCGGTAACATGCATATCGAATCCAACCAGCAGGCCTAAGATCACATCTCCTACAATAGGATTCCCATGTTTGTCCGTGTCGTAAAAATAGCATCCCATCGGATTCATCGGAAGATTCTTCACAAGACCTTCTTCATCTACGATCATGACTACTTTGGTTTTGAAATAATCCAACAGTTTCTGGGTTCTCACTAACTCTACATATCCGCCGACTTCTTCTCTCAGGCTTTTATGATCAAAATCCAGATCGATGATTGATATCTTATTATCCGTTGTAATTTTCAGCGTCTTCATCTTTTCTCCTCCGCCTGTTTAATGGCTTCCTTTGCAATACTTATCAGAACTTCCTTTGCCAGTTCTTCTGGCATATGTCCGCGAAGTGATCTATACATTACCGCTGTAACTCCTTTATATTCCTTCAATAACTCTGCTCCCGATCCAAGCATTTCTACCTGGCATCCTGTCATTCCGCTACAAACGGATTGTGATGTTGCTTTAATCATTTGACTAATTCCCTTTCTTCTCATATAATATAGTTGACTAATTTTCTGAGCGCCCGAAGCTTGCCGGCTTATACGGGTGCTCTTCTTTAATTTCTCCTTGCAACGTCCCCACCTCCTTCACCTTACAAGCAACCAGATAAATAACATTGCATCAAATGCAAGTCCGATTGCGGCGCCGATCAGGATCTCTAACACCGTTTCTCTGATGATTCTCTGCCACTTTGTTCTTGGTCCTCTTCTTTTCATGCTTGTCCTCCCTTCTACCGCCTAAGCGGTTTTCTACTTCTGGTATCCTAAATATCCAACAGAATTCCCGTTTAACTCATTCACGGCTTCCTCCTTATCTTTTTCCGCCATAGTATCCATATCTCTTTCAGAAATAAGACTTCCATCTTCTTTTCGTATAAGTCTTAAAATAAATATATGTTTCAAACTGCATCACCTCTTTATAGGTTATGTATTATGGTTTGTACTTGTTGCGGTTCTTTGGTATAATTTTCCTATCAAATGAGTCGCCAAGAGTGTATCTTCTATTACTCCGAAGTAACTTCTTCACCACAGCTAAAATCGATTTTTAATTCAAAGTAACTAAGCTGATTAATTGTTCGTTGCAATTGGTCGGCTTGATACTTTGCCTGTTCTACCAATTCTTTAAACTCTGGTAGATTTTTAACGTTAATATTTAATTGTCCTGTTGGCGTTTCCAATCCTTTTCCGCTATGTTCTGAATCGTAATATCCTTGCACTCTGCACCTCCTACATTACTTACTCTTCTCAACCGGTTCCTCTTCACAGTCCCTATTTTCATCGTAGGAAAACATATCTCCAACTTCACAGCTGTTATATACTTCTTCCGTCGTATAGTAGTCGGCTGTATCATAATCGCCATCGTCATTTTTCTCTATCGATTTAATAGAAATGCGCCATCTATCTGGATAATGATGTGTTACCGGCACATATGTCGTGTATGATGATTTCCCATTCGTATGAATCATCGGTATTATAATTGTTCTTGTTTCTTCTGGAAGAAATTCTTTTTCATATATCTCTCCTTCTGTTATTTTCTGACTACACCCTGTTAAGAGGATTAAGCACGCAAATAATACAAATATAATTTTCTTCACTCTTATACTTACCTCACTATTCCTCTGTTATTGGAATATTTCTCATACTTATTTTTATAATTTCGTTTCACTCGAATCTTTTTCTTTCTCGAAGCCTTACCTCTTGTCTTTCCTGTAAAATGATTAAAATTATATCCAGACATTGCCTTTTCTCCCTTGTCCTCCTATACTTTTCTTACAGGGTATGCCAGTACCTAAGTAATAAAGAAAGGAGTATGCATATGCTTAAAATTTATGCTTGTCTCGCCGGTGATTGGGTTTGTCTTACCGATGATCCTGATTGCACGATCGGTGAAAACAAGAAATCTCCTAGTGTTTGGTGGGAAGAAAACGCTTCCATTTATTCACCTGGAAAACGTCCTTCTGATCTCCTTGATAGCTTTTATGGACTAGATTATGTTCATATTAGTTATAAGGGCAACGATTGGAGAATTAATCCAATTTACATCCAAATCGTGAACGGATAGCTTTTTTTACATTTTCAGAATCGGTGAGTTGAAGACTTCTCTTTGATTCACCGATTTGCCGATCAAACTCAGAATCAATACCTTCTCGCAATTTGATCCATTCAAAATATGAAATACCTTTTAGCGCTTCTATATATTCCTCCATCTACTCACCTCACTCCGCTTTTCCTTTCTTTGCATATTATGAACAGCTTCCAAGGTAGCCTGAGCAACAGCGTTTCCATCAATGTTTATTCCTTGACTAATTTTCAACATTTCACCATCAAACTGATGAGAAATGCTTAATATGAATTTAGTTACTGCAATAAGCCCTTTTGCATTTCCCTTCGCTGCCATTTTCCTCTGAGCTGATAAAAGGTTTTTTATTGCCTGCTCTCTTATAAAAAAGCCATAATCCACTCCCATTGCGTTTCACCTCCCGCATCACTGATTAGTTCATTTTTCTGATGTAGAAAATTAAGTAAATGTTACAAACTACCGATACTGTTGAAATTATTGTCGTTGCTAATTGCACGCTTTCTTCACCTCACTTCTCTGAACCTTTAATTATTAAGTTTCTCTTAACTCTGATACTTCTTCTTGTTTTATTCTTTACCAAGTGATATACTAGTAGAACTGCATTTCTATATTTTGTGTGCGAACGCATGTTTTATACATTATCTAGTATTTTTGTATTGACACTCCTAGATTCTAGTATTATCCTATCCATACAAAGTTGTTTTTTGCGTGCCATAAGTATAGAAAGGATGATGCATATGGCTAACAAACCAAAAGTAGAAGTTATTAGAGAATCTAACACTGGCCGTAACGAACGTTTTCGAGACACTCGTACTGGCAATGAAATGACTCGTAACCAATTTGTAAGAGCTATTGATAGAGGCGACTATGGAAACGACTACTATCATAGAAAAATAAATGGCGTTGATACTCCCGTCTCTAAACCTGACGGAGATCCTCGTAACAACCTCGGTTAATTATCGGAAGGCACGCATACAACTTTGTACCCATCTTTCACAATAATGTCTTCATCTGTAATACTTACAATCAATTCATCATCCTCTGTGATAATCTGAATTTCTCTATACTCTTTATCTGAAATAATCAAATCCTCACTCACCTTTCTCAATTCCATATAAACAATTAACATCAACTCCCAATACTAACGAAATGCGAGCTATATCATTCGCTTTGATAAGTCTTCTTCCGTTGAGCATGTCATTAAGTTCTTGCGGACTATATCCCGCCTTTTCAGCAATATAAACTTGCTTTAATCCCTTATTTTCGATAACTCCTGCGATATTCTTTGCTACTGGTGCATTACATTCCGCAATTTGCATTTTCTCATCTCCTTTCAGTACGCATATCGCGTTTCTTGCTGTTATTATATTCTCGTTTCGAGTACATGTCAATATATTTTTTCTTCATTTCGCATACTTTCATATTGATTAATCCGTATTTTGCGTTTATAATAAACATCAAGAAGGAGGTGGCACTATGGCATTTAATGATAGATTAAAAGAAAGTCGAACAAACGCTGGACTGACTCAGGAGCAATTATCTGAAAAACTCGGTATTGCAAAATCTACATTGTCTGGATATGAAAGCGGAAATAGAGAACCTTCTATTGCTACTGTTGCTAAAATATTAGATATATTAGATGTTGATGCTAATTACTTGTATCAAGATGAAGTTGAAAAGATTACAAATGTAGTTATAAATATAGAGGAAAAAACAATATTAGAAAAATACCGTGAACTTGATGAACATGGCAGAGAAATGGTTGATTTTACTCTTGAAAAAGAATATGAGCGATCTATATCTTTAAAAGAATCAATTGATAATGTTGTTGAAATGAGTTCCTACCCTGAAACTAAAGCGGCTCATAAACGTACAGATATAGATGTGACTGATGAAATGAGACAGCATGATGACAACATCATGAACAATGATGCAAATTGGAAATAAATTTTCATAGGACACATTGCGTAATATAGAGGTATTGGAGGTGTTGCACAATGAATCCATATGAAGAACTTTTAGACACCGCCCATGCGGAGGGATTAATCGTAAAGGAAATGCCATTGCACTCTAGTGATGGCCGAATCAACGGAAATCGAATTGCTATACGTAAAAATATAGATACAACTATCGAAAAGGCTTGCGTATTAACCGAAGAACTCGGTCACTATTACACCACTGTCGGAAATATTCTCGACATGAATGTTCCCGAAAATCGTAAACAAGAACGTCAGGCGAGGCTTTGGAGTTATAACCGTGTAATCGGATTATTCGGTCTGATCAGAGCCTACGAACATGGTTGTAAAGATAAATATGAAATCGCAGACTATCTGGATGTCACAGAAGAATATCTGGAAGACTGCATTAACTGCTATCGGGATAAGTATGGGGAATATAAAATCGTAGACAATTACACAATTTATTTTATCCCTAACTTGATGATATTTAAGAAAATATAGAATCGAGGTGATTTTATGGGATTTTTTTCAAAATTATTTGCAGAAACTGTATTTACCTTTAAACCTGATTTTTCAAAAACAGAATACGAAAATTGGCTTGAATATCTTCACGTTGGTGGTACTGATTCCGAATGGAAAGAATTAAAAAAGCGCAATCATTGGAAATTCAAACCGGATCCAATTGAAAAATTTTCAAAATATGATTCTGAGCTTAGACCTGTTTTTTCCGAATACGGTGAATTAATTAAAATAATAAAGGAACAGTGGTCTGCTTTATACAATTCCAATAATTATACTGGTCAATTAGCACAAACCGTAGAACGTAATTGTATTAAAGCAATTTCTTATTATAAAGGAATTCAATCAATTGACATAAAATACAATCAAGATCTTATGACTGGCTCTCCTGCCTTCACAAAACTGGCTTTACTCTATGAAAGGCAAGGAAATTTTGACAAATCCATTCTTGTCTGCAAAGCTGCTTGCAAAGTAGGCATAGATGAAAAATCACGCTTAAAAAGAATGATAAAGAAGGCCGGCCGTACTCCTACTGCCGAAGAATTAAAGCTTATAGATAACTAATTTGATTCATCCAGTATCTCTAACCATAAATACACTGCCCTCTTGATACGAAAGTATTTGTATGGCGATGATTTATAGCCTTCTATAAAAAAAACACCCATTACCGAACTGGTGTTTCGGAGGAAGAATAATGCTCGAAAAACAAAAAGACTATTTTGCAACAAGATACTCTTTAATTCCAGATTCACAATTAGATTTTGACTCAGTCCAAGGCGTTACAAAAGAAGACAAATTTATGAATTGGTTAACATCTTTTGAAACGGAAAAGAAAAAAGAACTGTGTTATCGCAAAACAAATTACACTTTATATTGTAAGCAACTATCCGATGACTGTTTTTTTATGAGCTTTGCAAAAGAGTTGCAAGAAACCATAGGCGAAAAAACAGATGAAGGTATCCATGATACATTAATAAATAATTATAAAAAGTGTAATATTTTAATTCAAACACAAAATCAATGGATGTTAATAGAAAAGAGTTCTAATATTTCCACTGGGATTGAATCACAAAAAAACCTTATTGCAAATGTCATTTCCAAATTATTAGAAAGTAAAAATCTATGTTTTGAATTAGGGATAATGACTGAAAAAAATAATTTCTGGACATATGTTGCAACCAACAAAAATTGTTTAACCGATATAGATATTACCCTTTCTTCTCCTAATTTTCTAAGTGGAATAACATCTGTATCAGAATTTCTACATGAAACTAAAGATACTTACAATAACACAAGTGTTGATATACACTTGAAAAATGAAGAAGGACATCTTATTATTGATCCAAAGAATGATTTTTTGCAAGATGTTGTCCGCTACACTTCTTCTGGTTGTGGGAAATGGAAAATTAAGACAACGACTGACAAAACTGGATGCTCCAGCACGGATAATCCATATATCATACAGTTACCTGAAAGTGTTGCTCAACTTAAAGATTCTGATCGGAATCATATTTCAAGTGCTCTATCGCACATGAAACGAATTGATCCTGAATGTAAAAAGGAATGATTATATGAATAAAAAGAAACTGGTTTTAGTTTTGGTATGTGCAGTTATTTCCGTAATTTTAACTATCATACTTGCACCATTTGATGAAAATGTAATTGGTTATAATACAATACTCAATATAGAAATAGCTCTCTTTTCTGTTTCTTTGACTATTGTGGCATTATTAATTACGATTTTAGATAAATATAAAGAAAAAGTAGTTGATCAATCAACTTGGGCGAAAGGAAGCGCTCTCATTTTAAAAGAACTGTGTGAAAATACAATTGCTTTGTTGGTGTTAATAGCTTTACTTTTTTTAGCTACAGTTTTTAAATCTTTATTGGTATTAATACCTAAAATTGATATTATGACTGCTATTTTGCTGTTTACAATAATTCTATCAATGTGTGCATGCTTTGACACTACTTTAAGCGTTTATCTATTGATTCTTAATTTAAAAAAAGTGTTAACTCCATCCACTACCTCTGCAAAAAATATATCTCAAAAGGAACTTTATTTAGTTGAGGCATACAGATTATTAAACGAACAACACAAAACGAGCGTCGATGATATGATTAAGGCTTTAATTCTAGAACAACAGATCAATGAAAATAACCAATCATGAACCAATACTTTTGCCTATTTACACTATAAATTTATCCATACAAAAAAATTCCCCGGTGCCTATCAAACACCGGGGAAATCCCGAGTAATATATACGGCGAAGGATTCGCATTACAATTTACTGAAGTAATTGCCATTTTGCCAACATGGGCAAAATCGTATAATCATCAAAAAATAAGAAACGCCCCTGCTGGTAGTACCTGCGATATTAGATACGCCGCTCAGTTTGTAAAACAAACAAACGCTCCCACATAGTAGGAGCGTTAAAACAACAGCTCTAATAGAATATCACAAAACAGCTTTGATTACAAACAAAATTGTATTTTTTATGTATTTTCTTTCAAAAAGTATTGATTTTTAACTGCGATGGGCATATATTTACATTGTAACGAAAGTTACATGTACAAGTATTTAACGCTAAACGCGAGGTACAGTTAAGTATATCCCTAGCAGTAATCCTCCCACTATAAGGGAAGTGATGAGCCTAGGGATATTTTTTCTTTTTAGGAGGTATAACATATGATAAGAACTGCCATACTTGTTGATGGCGCATTTTACAGAAAGCGCGCATATCATTTATACGGTGATAAATCTCCTGCTGAACGAGCCGATGAATTAGAATGGTATTGTAAACGACACATCCGTGAAGAGCATAACGAGAAATGTTCTTTATATCGAATTTTTTATTACGATTGTCCTCCAATGGATAAAAAAGTGTACCATCCATTTCTCAAGCGACAGATCGACTTTGGAAAGACACCAGATTATAAATGGGCTACTGAATTCTTTAAAGAATTGACTCACAAAAGAAAATTTGCTCTTCGAATGGGACGCTTAGCTGAAGAACAAGCAGCATTCAACATACGCCCAAATATAACAAAAAAATTATGCAACGGTTCCCTGAATTTTGACCAACTCACTGAAAAAGATTTTGCTATTGATGTAAAACAAAAAGGTGTTGACATGCGTATTGGTGTCGACATTTCTTCATTGGCATTTAAAAAGCAAGTCGACAGAATTATCTTAATCGCCGGGGACAGTGATTTTGTTCCAGCATCTAAACAAGCGCGACGTGAAGGAATAGATTTCATACTAGATCCTATGCGCGCACCTATAAAAGATGACTTATTCGAACATATTGATGGAATGCGCACAAAAGCTCCAAAGCTTTCAAACGCTACAAGTACAAAATAAAAAACCGCTCCTGCGCCAACAAGAACGGTTTCCCCATAATCAATATGAGGACGTATATAACGTATATATCCGAAGAGATACATACAATACTCACAAAAATATTGTATCATCTTCGGGCAGCTATCGCAAGCAGAACACACGTTCCGTGCTAGCTGTTATTTTTATACCCATTTTTGTGCGACGTCGCACATATAATTACAGGAAGGTGATACAATGAGCGTAAAATATGCATACGGCTACATCCGTGTATCCACTCATGATCAGGAAGAGATCTCTCCAGACTCCCAGGAGCATCTCCTCCGGGACTATGCAGCCAAGAACAATATTGTAATCCTGAAGATCTTCACGGACCTGGGTATCTCTGGAAGGAAAGCCAACAAGCGTCCCGGCTTCCAGGAGATGATCGGACTGGCCAAAGGTGATGATCATCCGGTTGATCAGATTCTGGTATGGAAATTTTCCAGGTTCGCCAGGAATCAGGAAGAATCTATCGTTTATAAATCTCTATTAAAAAAGCAGCACAATGTAGATGTTGTGAGTGTATCTGAACCACTCTCCGATGATCCTTTCGGCAGCCTGATCGAGCGTATCATCGAATGGATGGACGAATACTACTCTATCCGGTTATCTGGCGAAGTGTATCGAGGTATGAAAGAAAATGCACTCCGCGGAGCATACCAGGCACGTCCGCCGCTTGGCTACAAGGTTGTGGAGCATGGCAAGCCGCCGGTGATTGTTCCGGAAGAAGCAAAGATTGTTCGGACTATATTCGAAAAATACACAAATGAAGGTATGAGCTTCTTCGACATTGCCAGATACCTAAATTCTTTAGGACTCAAGACTTCGCACGGAAAGCCATTTGAGCGAAGATCTGTCGAATACATCGTCCAGAATCCTTCCTATTGTGGCATGATCCGATGGAACCGGACAGAGAACAGCACCAATCGTATCAAGGATAAGGACGAATGGATTGTTACAGAAGGGCAACAGCCGGCTATCATATCAAAAGAACTCTTTGAATCCGCGCAGAAACGATTTAAAGCCACCTACAAGCCGGTTGGCAAGCGTCCCTCTTCCACTTATAAGCACTGGCTTTCCGGACTACTGAAATGCCCGGATTGCGGACGCACCTTAACCTCAACCACTATGAAACGAGTCAATGGGGAAAAATATTCTTACTTCTCCTGCTACGGATACAGCAAAGGAAAATGCAAAAAACCGAACGGCATAAGTTCACTGGTCCTTGAAAAGGAAATTCTGGCCAGTATCAAAGAAGTATTGGATACCAAAGATATTGTCTATGAATTGCGTGAATATCAGCCGACAGAGCAGTTTGATGAGCGCAAAGCTATAACAGAACAATTGGAAAGTTTAACCGGCAAAGAGGAACGAATAAAAGCCTCCTACCGGGAAGGGATTGATACACTGGAAGAATATAAAGCGAATAAAGCTATCATTCAGAAAGAACGGGAATCCTTAGAACAGCAATTGAAGGAATTGAAAAAGGCAGCGCATAAATCTGATCAGGATCCGGCGGATGCTATGCTGCAGAAGGTACGGAGTGTGTATGATATTCTCATCTCCAACAATTATACATACGTGCAAAAGAACGAAGCCCTGAAGCAGATCATCGACAAGATTATCTACGATCGCAAAAACGATTCTCTCAAAATCTACTTTTTCTTATACAGGTAAAATGCCTGCAAACCCAGTAAAATCAAAAGTTTGCGTGTACTTTATAGGTTATAACAATTTGGTTGACCCAATGGGGATCCAAATCCTTAGGCGACCAGGGCTATTCCCCTATCGAAATTCTCCGTTACTACTACGGTGACGACATGTACATTAACACCGCCGAAGCCATCTCCGGCATCCCATCCTCCTGGCCTGGCTATACTCTGGAAATTGGTTCTTCCGGCAATAAAGTTTTGCAGATGCAGGAACAATTAAATGTCATAGCAGGTGCTTATCCTGCTATTCCGAAAATTACTGCTGACGGGATTTACGGACCTGCAACTGCAGAATCAGTCCGTACATTCCAGAAAGTATTCGGGCTGCCACAGACCGGAACAGTCGATTATACTACATGGTATAAAATTTCCGAAATTTATGTAGGCGTATCACGAATTGCTGAACTGTATGGATAATAATCGAATCGCTCTAATGATAAACGGATTAATCAGCCCTGAAAAGAAAGGATGGTAACATGAAAGCAAAAGATTGGAAAAAATGGGCTAAATGTGCCGGTATCAGGGCAATAAAGACTGTCGCGCAGACCGCCATAGCAACAATTGGAACCGTAACTGTACTTGGGCAGATAGATACGAAATTAGTAATTTCCACATCCATGCTGGCCGGAATATTATCACTGCTAACCAGTATTACCGGTTTGCCGGAATGTAATTCCGAAAACAAATAATGCTCTCTTTTGTATACTTTGGTATCAAAAGTCCCCCTTAAGTAGACTTTATCTATTTTCTACCTAAGGGGGATGATTTTTTGATAGATCTGCCAGCACTTCTACCTGCCCAAAAATATTCTATTAATATCATTAAACATTACAAATACCATCAACAACATCAATAGTATGATTCCTGTCAGATGTACATATCCCTCTTTCTCTGGTGGCACACGTTTTCCTCTGATTGCCTCCACAAAAAGAAATACCAGACGTCCCCCATCTAATGCCGGGAGTGGCAGCAAATTCATAACACCAAGATTCGCAGACAACAATATTGCCATATTTAACATCTGTACCACAACTGCAAATACTCCATAAGAACGGCTTTCTTTATAGGTTGTATCTACAGTACTTACAATTCCCACAGGGCCCGAAAGTTCATTTACTCCAATCTGGCCTGTCACAAGCATCTTTAAGCTATCGACAGTTGTACATATCCAGAATTTCACTTCATATCCGCCATATTGAAAAGCCGTCAACAGATTTGCCTTGCTATAACCAGAACTTCCTATTCCTAATCTCTTATAGCCCAGTTCTTTATCCATCTTCGGTGTCAGTGTGACCGTCTTTTCTTTTCCGTTTCTTAACACGGTAACAGCCACATCCTCATTAGAATGAAACTGATTGTAAAAGCTGACTTCACGGAAGATATGGATCTTTTTGTTTCCCATCTGTACGATCTCATCACCTTTTTTCAGGCCTGCTTCTGCAGCAGGATAGCCTGATTCTACTGCTCCGATCACCGGCTTATCATAGCCGACCATCGCTGTAATGATCACGGCAAATATAAAAGCCAGGATAAAGTTGAACACAGGCCCTGCCGCTATGACAGAGATTCTCGCCCAGACAGATTTGTTATTAAAATTGTTCGGCGAATCATTCGTTTCTTCGTCTTCCCCCATCGCACAGAACCCTCCGATCGGAAGGATACGCACGGCGTATTTGGTCCCTTTATATTCTTTTGAATAGATTGCCGGTCCCATTCCTATAGCAAACTCATCTACATCAATTCCATTTTTCTTCGCCAGTAAGAAATGACCCAGCTCATGAAAAAATATGATGAAGCTGAATAATAAGATTGCTAATATAATTCCCAAATTTACTGTTACCTCCTGCTGTTGATTCTCTCATAGGTCGCTGCTTCTGTCTCCAGAATCTGTTCCAGCGTTGGATTTTTAATATTCTTATGCGCTTTCATACAGTCCTCAATGATCTCCGTGATTTCCAGATACTTGATCTCTCTGTTGAGGAACTGGCTGACTGCAAGTTCATTTGCCGCATTGAATACAGTCGGAAGACTTCCGCCTTTTCTTCCTGCTTCATATGCAAGTTCCAGTCCGTAGAATGTGTCTGTATCCGGCTTCTCAAATTCCAGTTTGCCCAGTGTCCAGAAATCTACTCTGTCCCCCGGAAGGAATCTTCTTTCCGGATAATACAGTGCATACTGGATTGGGAGCTTCATATCCGGTGTTCCAAGTTCTGCAATAATTGCGCCGTCTACATATTCTACCATCGAATGAATGATACTCTGCGGCTGTACCACAACCTGTACCTGATCCACATCTACATTAAATAACCACTTGGCTTCAATAACTTCAAGACCTTTGTTTACCATTGTAGATGAATCGATCGTGATCTTACGTCCCATTGACCAGTTGGGATGCTTCAATGCATCTTCCACCTTGATCTCCATCAGTTCTTCCGATTTCTTTCCACGGAACGGTCCGCCGGATGCTGTCAGAAGTATCTTATGAAGTGCTCCGTGATCATTTCCCTGTAAAGACTGGAAGATTGCACTATGCTCGCTGTCCACCGGAAGAATGGACACTCCCATCTTTTTTGCCAGCGGCATAATGATATGTCCTGCCGTTACCAGCGTCTCTTTATTGGCAAGTGCAATGTCTTTTCCTGCTTTGATTGCCTCAATTGTCGGACGGATACCGATCATACCGACAACAGCCGTTACAAGGATCTCTGTTCCCTTCATCGTTGCAACTTCCATAAGTCCATCCATGCCTGCAACAATCTTTGTATCTGTATCTGCTACATTAACACGTAATTCGTCTGCTTTTTCTTCCGACCATACAGCCACGATCTGTGGGTGGAATTCCCTGATCTGTTCTTCCAGCATCTTGATATTGCTGCCTGCAGCCAGTCCGAGTACTTCGATATCTCCATTCTCTCTTACCACTTCCAGGGTCTGTGTTCCAATGGAACCTGTAGAACCTAAAATTGCTATCTTTTTCATACTTACCTCCTACAATCTTCCTGCAAGGAATGTTGCAAGATAATAAATGATCGGTGCTGTAAAGATAACACTGTCAAATCTGTCAAGGATTCCGCCATGTCCCGGGATCAGTTTCCCGTAATCTTTGATATCATGATTACGTTTGATTGCTGAAGCTGCCAGATCTCCGATCTGCGAGATCATACCGCCGACTCCGCAAATAACCGCATACTGTGCCGGATTCACACCAGCTCCTGTAATCTTATTTGCTGCAACTGCAAAGATTGCACCCAGTAATGCAGCTCCGACAATTCCGCCGATTCCGCCTTCTACGGATTTCTTTGGGCTTAACTTCGGTGCCATCTTGTGTTTTCCAAGAAGCATGCCTGCACAGTACGCACAGGTATCACACCCCCAGGAGCTTAAAAAGATCAGCCATACTGCAACGGCTCCGTCTTCCAGCATTCTGGTCTGGTACACATAAGACAACATCACTGCAACATAGAATACGCCAAAGAACACCGTCATTACCTGCTCTGCCTTAAATGTCGGGAATGAAAACACATACACCGCCATCAGTACTACCAGAAATGCAATCGTAAGAAGTGTCACATACTGCATCTGTCCGGTATATAAAATTCCATAATATACAACAGCTCCCAGATAACCGGTAAGTCCTAATATCTTGTTCTGCACATCCACAACTTTATAAAGCTCTGACAGTCCGATCAGACTGATCAGTGCCAGAAATCCAAACAGTAAACCACCGCCGGTTCCAACCGTTGCAATTAAGATGATAACCAGAACAATCCCACTTAATAATCTCGTCTTAAACATTCTGTTCTTCTTCCTCCTTCACACCACCATAACGTCTGTCACGGTGATTGTATGTTTCAATCGCCTTTTCCAGCTCTTCTTTACTGAAATCCGGCCACGGAACATCTGTAAAATAAAATTCTGTATAGGCAAGCTGCCATA